>JACCDT011243416.1_pt1 | contig 272730 bp, 409 predicted proteins | sample 7446291 | NCBI WGS metagenome assembly JACCDT01 (sample SAMN15323446, study PRJNA562643) | freshwater metagenome | isolation source: river surface water | place: USA:Blue River Watershed | collected 2017-08-17 | reverse complement strand
TTTCCCATTGTCCTCTTTTGGTATTTTTCTCTGCACATTGAGAAGCAAATGCTCTCATGGCATCATTTTCATTGGTGCATTCAGTGAATTGGAATGTGGAGGTTTTTCCAACTCTTCCAAACTCAACGTATAAATACCAACGTCCATTAGCACTTACGACGGCGGCATGATAGAATTTATTTGAATCTACGACTCGTGAATCGCCGTCTTTAGTTTTTCCTTTTTCTTCTTGTTGGAAACATCCAAGATCTGCCATCTTGAATCCGTCGAATTCTGTATCTTTGACAGCGACGGGACCATAGCATTTGAAGTCATTTGCCGAAGTTCCAGCAGGATATTGATTTTTTTCTAATTTCATAATAATTCATTATCGCAAAGGGTTTATCAAAACTTTAAAATTTAACTTTGGCATATTTTTTTGCTTCAAAAACAATTTTACGTCAAAATTTTTGGTTGTAAAGTAAACAATCCCCATTGATCTTGGGGATATCCTGATAACTTCTTTTCGATTCCCTCACCAATCGTTGCAGGGCACCAAAAAACTTTTGCATCATATTTTTCTAACACATCAGCAAGTTCTGGGGTTATTTCATAAGGACCAGTTTTTGTACATCTCATGAATACAAACTCCAACAATTAGAGGAAACAAAGGAACGAAAAGATGCATGAAAATAAAATGAGACAAGCCGGGTAAATATTGCTTAGCTACAATTTTATACAATTTCTTTTCGCGTATTTGCTGATACGTGACTGAAGCGTATTCTACCTTTTTATTAGAAAAGTAACAGTAAATTTGATAAAGAAGTGGTTGGGAAAGGCAAATAGTACCATTTCCGTATTCTACCATCTCTTTTATATATTTAGTTCTAAAATATGGGATAAGCCAAGATATATCTTGAAGCAAGCATCTGAGGTGCATGAATGGACCCATGCCGCCATTTAAAAAGCATTCAAGTCCATAAAGGAACCACCACAATCCGCCGCCGAGTAACAATAGAAATAAAATGATATTTTCGTTCATTTTTTCTTCTTTGATTTTTTGATAATGTCTGCCATTTTCAATATTAAAGCATCAACATCAAGTATTTGATCCTCATTTTCAATGGTTTTGAATTCATCTCCAAGGATTAAAGCGACAAAAACCTTTTTCTTATCGGCATGAGCAATATCAATTGAATCAGTGCCGTTTTCGAAATAGTGTCGATAATTTCTTATCCTGATGATTTTGTTAATTCCACTCATCATTCCTCGCGTTCCGAAAATTTCTCAGTTTTTCTATACACCTGAGGTTTTTTATATCCAAGTTTTTTAAGCTTACTAATAGCTTGTTTAACTTGTCGATCCGTAGAACAATCAATTACGTATGCTAAGCCGATTGTAGATACAATGTATTTTTTCATAACATGATTTCACTTTCTTTCTGGTTTAGGTTTATATTCTTTGATCAACTCTTTTACCGACTTGATTGCATTATCCAAACTATTAAATTCTACCGTTCCCATTTGCATTTTCCAGTTAAATCCATAACAGATTTCTCCAGAACTTAAATTTTTGGATAAATTCAATTTGATATTGATAAATTGTTCTCCGCAATTACCGGGAATATCTGCTAAGCGATATAATTCCTCCAATTTATCCATATCCCAATCTAAAACTGGTTCCTCTTCTTCAATTTCTTCCTCTTCCTCTTCTTCCTCTTCAATTAATGTCAAATAAGCTTCTTCAGCTTTTACAATGATTTCAGGAAGATTTTTGTCTGTAATGCGAATATCGTCCAAATGAAGTTTTTTGCCATTTGGACGATAATTTTCAAAGATTGCTTTTTCTATCTCTTGTATCAAATAAAGATCGACCGAAGGTTTTACATAGGTTCTTCCTATTTTGTTGTAGATATTCCCTCCGGGCTTCTTAACCAAAGCAAAACGATTATCCACCCATAAAACTTTAACTTTATCAGGACTGGTTGTCGTACCCTTAGTAACAATTTTAGCAATATCTTCATGACTTAACATAATAAGCTTTCAATTTTTCGGCAATGATTGAGATTGTTTCCTTTGCTGCGATTAACCTGTTTCTCAAAAATAAAATGGTGTCTGAGAGACTGCTTTTTTCTTTACATGAAAACCACTCTTCTCCAGTATAAACGCAACCTTCCCAATTTGTTCCTACTGGAAAAATTTCTATTTGCCAAAGCATAAAAATAGAATCTCCAACTCTGAACCCTGTCTCCGACTCTTTAATGCCATCAAGAATCTCAATAAAATAATCGATTCTTTTGCCATACTTAGATAAGTTAGAATTAATTTTATCCAAAACAGAATTCATGCTCTTTGCAACTGGAAAAAAAATGATACATTCCTACTCTAACATTTGCTTCCCATTTTTCTCCAATAGGATACACTTTAATTTCCCACCTGTGGGAAATATGTTTATTTGATTCTATGGCAAAACCACGACTCAAATCTAAAAGAGCAGATTCTGGTTGAACCGGAGATTTTGCTACTGATTTAGGGTTGAAGAATCGAGAAAATAATTTAAACATGATTTTACCTTTCTGTTTTCTTCAAAATAAGTTTTTTAAATTGAGCATCATTTAAGTTTTTAATTCTCGAATATATTCTAATAATTTACGAACATCTTCAGGAGCACGTTCAATAGCTTGAGCATCAGGGTGGTTTATAGATTTGGCCCAATTTGAGTGATGTTCTCTGCCGGGGATTTCTTGACTAATTTCAGAAGCTTTAACCATTAAGCCTTTAATTCTAAATCGAGGAACACAACTATTCATTCCCCAACGTACAAAATCCATGACAACCATACTGCCAATATTAAATAGTGTTACATGCTTATTTGATTCATCAAGCGTCCAATACCAAGGCCCTTTTGAAGCTTTGGCCCATCGTTCTTCAATTTCAGCAATTTCCTGTTCAGACACTGTCATTGTAATTGTTCCAATTCTTATCTCAACAATAGAGAATTAACTCTCTTTCGCAAAATATGCCAATTCTTTTCTCAACTGCTCTTCAAATTCAAAAACAGATTTGTGCTTAAGTTCCACTTTCTCCCCAAAGCATTCTTGCAAATGGTCTTCACTAATACCAGTTATAAATAAATCAACCCATCTTTTATAACTGGTTTGTTGCTTAACACTTTCATAACCGGAAATATATCCAATTGAGTCGCTACTTAACACGTACAATGGAGTGCCATCACAATCTCTATAATGTCCGACAACGATTAATTTAATCTTGCCTTTAATCCCTGTGCAGATCTCTTTGTTTTGAGTGCTTCTTAAGATTTTCCCGCAACACCATTCATCATACCAAGTGTTCAAAATAACCACTTGACCTATTTCAAATTCATGTTTAGCATCAATTCTTGGCATAATTTCCCTTTCAATTTATTCAAACAAAGTGTTATCAGCTTGCCTCTAAAAAAGCATACATTCCAAACGAATTTTCGTCCCATAAACCCAAAGTTTCCAAATAAGACTTCATCAACTCTTTTTGTTTCTTAAGATCGCTTGGCAAACTCAAAACGTCACATCTGCCATAATCGCCATCTTCGGCGTGCAGAAGAGTGCAATAGAGCATGTCATGTGCTGGGTCAGTTTGCCTCACCTGCTGCTCTAACGAACAGTGACCGCACGAAATTGAGGCGTTTTATTATAGTAAGTTTCTTAACTTTTATCAAATTGAACCACTACCGCATGTCATCATCATAATCTTGGACAAGTTCATAATCACCTAACGAATCGCCTTCATCACAATAATCTGGGATTGGTTCTTTAACATCTTCCCACAAAGCCTTTCCCGTCTCTGGGCAAAAGTTCTGATCCTCTGGGAAATTGTGTTCAAACGCTTTTTGTCTTACTGTTTTATAGAGCAAATCTCTACTAAACCGAACTCCAATAATAGAATGTGCCGTGAATCGAATTCCCATTTTTCACCTTTCTCTCACAAATTCATTTAGCCAAGGCAATTAGGGACAATTTCTTCATTCATCCAATGTTTTGATGTCTGAACGTGGCCTTTTCTTACCATTTTACTAAGACTAATTGAAAAGTCATCCAATTTAAATGACGAAGTTAATCGAACAACATAGCCTTCTTGCTCTTCGCCGAAAACAGATTTGCCTGTCCAACAAGTTTTAATTTTATCTTCATCCCATATTCCACGATAAAGAACAGGGACTGTCTCTAATCCTAAAATCCCAGCCCATTCAATGGTGTCTTCCCAAGAAAGACATTCATTATTTTCAGTCCAAATACTGAACAGATAAAAATATGCTGTAAGCTTATTGTAGAAAATAGAATGTTTGGCATAAACATTTTCACCACATAGTCTATAACCTTTAGGAATTTTAAACGAAAACGACGGCACAAATGATTTCAGCCAGTATTGTGATGGGTGAGATTTTCCATCGATAGAACGAGCGTGTGTATATCCATCTTCATAAATGGTCGTGTTTTGGCCATCTAATTTTTCCGTAACTACAACCTGTCGTCCATAAAAATTATCCACAGATTTTGAAACTTGATCGTCTTCACTTACCGCCTCAGAAAATGGAAGATGTTTCGTTCTAGGATATTTACTTCTTTTTATTTCGTATACCATTTTTTGTTTTCCTATTATTTTTTTTATATGGACTTCGTTTTGGTATGTTTTCATAAAAACAAGCTTGAGGAGTTCTCCAGTACGCTTTTCTAGACATGCTTTCTGGAAAACAGTCATCGATTTCCTTTAAAAGCTCCCTAGTTGCATTATCTGAAGCATAAATAATTGGCGATTTCTTGTTTTCCAAAGTTATCCCGAAATACTCATCATATCTTTTGCATAGTAAGTTACACAAAATTTCAACAGAATTTACATCAAATCCATGTGTGCTTAATTTAATCTGCAACCTGTAAGGTGACTTACCAACAGAACGTACATAACCGTCATCGGCAATCCAAACAGCAATACTCAAAGGTGATAAAACCACGTTTTCAGGAACAACTTTAACACCTTCAGGATACCAATCTTGATAATAGCTTTCAAATAAACTTGTTCTATGTGTTATAAATTTTGTCCAAAAGTAGGCTTTATTTGTTCTGTTATCAACTGTGGACCCGTCTTCATTTCGACAAATCAAATTGGAAAAAACATCACTTTGCCATTCGGCATACTTTTTATCCTTAAATGCTCTGTGAACTGCAAAATAAGGCTTATGTTTTGGCTTATATTTAAACAAGCTTCCATCACCCAATAAACTTCCAACTAAAACTTCTTCTTGAACATTATTAAGAGAGTCTGGAAGCTTCTTTTTTGGGAGTCTTTCCAGTTTCCCGTTTTTAAGTAATTTAAAATAACAAGCTTTGCAATAAATCTTCCTAGCTAAAAAATCTTCCTTGTTACAGTTCGAACAATTGCCATATTTTGGTTTAGGGCCTCTTTTTGTGATCATATATACCTCCGAAGTATATATGATCACAGTGTAGTTTTTTAGTGCAAGTTACATTTGATCATCTCAAAGGTAAAAAGCCAACAAATCACCCCCAACAACAACCCTCCCATTAGGTGTCCAAAATAGTCTCCTGTGGCTCCACCTAACATAATGGCACCAAATAAAGATGAAATTTTACTACAATGTACTTCCAACCAATTCATGATATTTTCTTTCGTAAGGACTAAAAACAGGTTTATCGCTCACGCTATTGAATTGAACTGTCGCATGTCTGTCAAGACTATCCATCATTTTACTCCAATTTCTGATGTTGTAAACTAAAGCAATTCTTTTTCAATTGCTTCAAGTTCCATTTGTGCTTTTAGCTCTGGGCTTACAATCGTATTCAAACGAGCTTCTAAGACTTCGAGGCTTTTCTTCTTAGAATTAATTTGAACTTGATTGATTCTTGTTTTAATATCCTCCATCCAATCGGGGATGGAAAATCCACACCAAGTAAATTCAGGGTAATCTGACAACTTTAACTCTGCTATCGCCGCGAAATAAGAACTTTCCTTCAATCGTAAAAATGCCGCATAACTAATCAACTTCCTAACGTTCGATTCAACGTGAAGATTGACGCAATCATTCATTTTGTTCTCATCATAAGTAAATGAACAATTTGTCTTCCAATTCGGTCTTGATAATTTAGAAATCTCTTCTTTGCGATTTTTGACTTCTTCAATTAAAGCCAATGTTTTTTGATCTGTTTTCTTTGCCATTTTATTCCTCGATTTTCACTAAACTATATCCTAAAAATTTGAATTTCGAACCACTTTCCAATTCTATGCATAATTTTTCATTGGTCGGTTCTCGCCATTTCATAACTTTGCGATGATGGAATTGTCGGTTTTCATCTTTTTTATGAGCATATGCATCAAGATATTCGCTTTTAATAGTGTTATTTTCATCTAAGAAAACACGACGATGTACACGAAGCTCATTGTTATTATAAGTGTTACACTCATAATAACTTCCATTTTCTTCAAAGTACCAATAGTTCCAATAATCATTTTTGTCGTCTTTAGGCAATTTCTTTAGAAAGAGCTTAGAAACTCCACTTCCATGTTCAGACTTAATGTACTCTTCTACGAGATAAGGATAATTTTGATTAATAGATTCGCCAATTCTTGTCGCTAATTTTTTGGTATCATTATAAAAGATAAAACTTTTACCATCATGAAAAACATATTTCTTTTGAACTTTATTTTGATAATCATAATGACTATAACAATCAAATTTTCCCAAATATGTTAAAGATTCTTGTTTCTTGGTAAGATAAGATGCCCCAAAAACGAGGTCTCGAATCTTTACACCTTTATCTTGAAGTCCTGTGTATTCTACGGACTTCTGATAATCTTCGGCAGTTTCCGGAAGTAAAACTAACTCTGTCCCATCCCAGCCATAAACGAAATTGCCCTCTAACCCTTTTCCTTTATTGCAATTACATTCTCGAAGAATGAAAAGCAAATTAGAGACGCTGATTTCAAATTCAAAATCCCTCGGATCATAAACTCGAATATATTCATTGCGGGTGTTCCAGCCATAGCTTTGTCTTGCACCACCAACGCCCTTGTTGAGAACAAATCCAGAAATCGGTTTGTTCTCGAACTCCAATGGCTCTATCTCATGATCTCTCCAAGAGTTCCAAGAAGTTTCTTTTCTGAGCTTGTTCTTCAAATCGTAATAAATCACATATGCTAATTTTTTAGTATACGTGTCTTCTCGTTTTTGAAAACCAATTTTAATTTTAGATGGTATAAACAGTTGCATATAATTAATCTTCGTTTATTTTTTAAGAAACTTTAGAGCTATCGCTCCACTTCAAATAAATCCAACAAAAAATTACACCTCCAACTATGGACATAATGTGACACTTCGTCACGGTTTGAGTTGAGTAAGAGATATAAAATCATTCAACTTCAATGTATTACTTCAATACTCAGTTGAATAATTATTTCATCTAACATGTTATTCCTCATCCTCTTCCTCTTCTAGTTCATTCTGGGCTTTAGCAACTTTAATAAATTGAATAGCTCCTGAATTTTGATATTCTGAGGTGTATTCTTTAAAATAACGATTCAATAAATTTTCATATTCTTTATCATTGCAATCTTCTGGATTAAATCCATTTTCTCTCTGCCATTTGATAAAGTTCACTAAGTTCGTAGGATGGAAAGAGAGAGTCAAAAAATAATCAATAGCCGTTTCTACATCAGTAAACCTTCTGAAACTAGGGGAGATTACATATGCTTCTTCACAACCTAAAGGAAAGGACAAAACAGTCAAACTCTTTGACGCTTTGCTAAGGCTATAAGTTTCAAACCAATCATTTTTTGAAACCTTAACAGAACACCCTATACTAAAACCTTTATCTAAAAGTTCTTTCAAGTTCATAAAACAGCTTTCATATTGTTTCTATTTTTGTTAAAGTGAAGTTCAAAATCGCTCGGTATTACTCCAACTTCTAATGAATGTCCGGGCCGTGAAGTATACATTTTAGGGTAAGTGTGCCATTCTACACGCCACCCTTGATCTGTGAATCTATAAAGATCCACTTCGCTAAAACCAATAATGCCTACCATTTGGTTGGCAGGAAGGTTCCTTTTAATGAAGTCTATGCAAATGTTAGAGTCTCTAAATAAAGGGACCATAACATCTGATGGCGTTCTAACAACAAGAACTGGTGCCCAATTTTCTGTCTGGCACTCTTCTTTAAGTTCTTTTGGTGTTAAAACACCATCAGGATTAACAACTGCGAAAAAGTCGAATTCTTTGAAGTCAGTCATACCATGTTCTCTTGTAAAACGGACCAGAACTTGGCATAATACCAAAAATTCCAATCATTCAACCGAGTATTGAAGCAATACATTGAAGTTGAATGATTATATCTTACCACTCAAACCGTGACGAAGTGTCACCTTGTAAAACGGACCAGAACTTAGCATAATACCAAAAATTCCGATCATTCAACCGAGTATTGAAGTAATACATTGAAGTTGAATGATTATATCTTACCACTCAACCCGCGTGACGAAGTGTCACAAGCTCTTTAAAAATGTCTGTGAGCGGACGAATATCAACTTGAACAAAAGCACTTTTCTTATTATAACCTTCAATACTATGCTTAATGGCCAGATTCCAAAGCTTTTGTTCATCATTAAGTGCTAATAAATACCGCATAATGATTGAATCGGTTGGCGGAAAGTCTTGATTAAGAACAACACAAAGTCTTGCAGTTAATTGCCCGTTTTCAAAGACTTTAGTGATACCATGTCCCGGAAAGATTTGATAAACCCTGCCGGAAACCCTGTTGAATGCAGAAACGAATCCTGTTTTAAGGAATTTAAAGTATCGCTCTTGTCCAATTAACCTCATTAGGGTCTCTCTGGCTCGTTGTTCTCTAATATCAACGCTTAAAGGCATTGGACGTTTAGAGTCAACAATGATGATGCCGGGGGCTTGTCTTTTTTGGATAATGTCTTTTAATCTCTCTAACGGCGATTTTCTTGGTTTGAAAACAAATTCTGCCCAAGAATCACAAACAGCATTTCCTGTTCTGTCAAATGATCTATAAGCATATTTCGGGTGATAAAATGTTGCTGTTGTTGATCCCGATTCTGCCCAAGTATAATTGGCGGAGGGGAAAAAAGAGGAGGAGGAGGAGGATAATGTGCATGTGCCTGTATTACCCCATAACATGTCGTCATAGGGGTAATAATCAATTTCAATGCTATTTGACTGATAATCTGTTATATTCATTTTTATCTCACTACAAGCGTTAATCGAAGCGGAAGGGGGATAGTGCCGCCAGCTTTTTCAGTTTCGTTTAACTCTTCTCCAAAATAGAATCGACCATCATCTAACATACATCTTCATTTGACAATTCTCCAGTTTTTACAAAATGTTTCAATTGAGGAACTAATTGCTCAATCAATTTTCTGTCTAAGAACATATGAGTAGTGAATTTCGTTCCATCTGGATAAGGAAGAGGTTTCCAACCTTGATGACAGTATTGAGGATTAGGATCATCAACTCCTAGTTCAATTAATCCATCAGAGATTCTCATTGAACATTTACAATGATAAATATCTGTAAACTCAAATGCCTCAAAAATATTCCCTTTTAGGAAATTTTTGAGGCATTTGAGTAATGGTTTCGTCAATTTTTGTGACAAATGCATTCTTGTAGAATGCAAAATGTTACGATCATCAAAATTGTGAAGACAACTCAAATCCAGCAAAGGTTCGACAGGGACTCCATTTAAGGTAGGATGAGCATCCTTAGTGCCAAACCAAATGGCATATTCTGTTGCTAAACTTGATTCTTGTAGAGAGCATTCGATGCCTCTCAAATCAAAAAAATTTTCTACAAGAAATCCACGATTAGTTTTTGTGATCATTTATATCAACCCATAAGGCAAGTCTAAAATTTCCGGGACACAATTTACCATCGATTTTATGTCGTCTAGGGAATCTTCCAGTAGAATCTCCACGTCTTGGCATTCGCCCAGAAGAAACATTTCCACAAACAACACATTTAAACTTAGTTGTTGTTTTCATCCACCTACAGCATGTTGCATGGGAACCATAATAATTTCACGCTCTTCCATGAAAACTTCACCAACTGTTGGATCGAATTCTGCCATTGGCATAGAAGTAGGCTCACCATCTCTACCAATCAAATAAGGCACAAATCCATCACCTATTAACTTTTTGAAAATTTCTTGAGCTTCTCTAACCTGAGTAAAATCTTTGGTATCCCACATCAATCTTTTATCTCCATAATCTTGATGGAGAATACGGATCAAACCATGTCCACTAGGAAGTTCTTTTTGATCTTCAAGAACTTGAACCGCGTCCAATGGAATATCTGTCGTAATTTTAGAAGGCTTGTTTCCTACAGCAAACGGTGAAACTCTCATATTTCTCCTCGTTCTCTAGCGGCAATTTCCAACCATCTCTCATCCATTACTGCAGCATTTCTCTTAGCTCCTTTTCCGTTCATTTGAGCGGTGAAAGGGGTTTTAGAATACGCTGATTTGGGAACTATAATTTCAAATTTAGGCTCATCGGTGAACCTTCCATCTTCAAAAATAACTCCACCACGAATTACTCGTCTATGTTGATGCCCACAATTAGGACATTCAAACCAAAATTCATGGTTCAAATTGGCGTTAATAGCTAATCGTATAAAGCCAATACACTCACCGCAATAAAATTCTTGATAAATTTTATCAATCATCAAATATCCTCAGCATAAGCTTCCAAATTGGACAACAAATTTCTCTTGATGAATTCATGAAGATGAATATCAGATTGGATTCGACTCTTTAGTTGTCTGTATTCTTTTTAGTCTTCATGTCGCGGATTTCTCTGGCATAATCCGCATCTCTTTTTTTAAGACTATTTTCTAAATAACAAACACGAACAAACCCGCCACTGAACGAAGCTTGATCAGTATATAAGGCGTCCATGCCTCCATAGTCTTCCATAGAAAAAGGCAAATGCGGCTGATAGAAGTGCTGGGTCAGTTTGCCTCACCTGCTGCTCTAACGAACAGTGACCGCACGAGAATTGAGGCATTCTTATTATAGTAGGTTTCTTAACTTTTATCAAATTGAACCACTACCCTGATAGAACATTATTTCTTTCTTGAAAGTGTCATCAACTTATCAAGTTTTTGAACAACTGGTCCTTCTTCGCAAGCTCGAATCTCCACTACAATATCGAGTTGTCCCTGATTGTTCAAACCGACCTCAAACTTACCCAACGTTTTGTTCTTACTATCGTGATACATCTTCCGTTCAGACGAAAGATTTCTTAGACATTCAACATAAACCTCCAATTGAGCCAAAGGCATTGCAAGCTTAAGATTTTCGCTATCCACATGAAAATGGACATCTTTTCCCGAAACATGATGACGAATCGATTGCACTTGATCTGAAATCGATGGGAGAATGCCACTTTTCAACATAGGTTTTACAGTTCCTTGAAGAAGCTCATCGCTCTTTGGAACATCAACTACCTTGGGACCATTACCGCCAATTACATCTTCGTGAGCACCGCCCATTTTTAAAAACCTTTCAAATTCAAAGTTCTAACAAAAACAACTTTAGTATTCAAAGCTTTGGCAAAATCTTCTCCAAAGAATTCGCCAACTTCATTCAGCCGACTTTCAAAAGCTTCCCACAAACCTATTGCTTTACCGCAATATATCTTGGCATATTCTTTATCTGTTTTCATAAAATCTAATACATTGCAAATACGATCAGCGACCTTGATCACTAATGCTTCAATGCTTTTAGATTTAAATTCATACAAATGTCGTTTCTTCTCTTCCTGATATTCTTTCCCCTTTTTATCAGAAATAAAAGTTAATTCTTTGACGATAGATACTGCACGCTCTCCGATTAATTCAGTCAACGCTTCGACGGTAAAATCAGTATCTTCTAGCACGTCGTGTCCAAGACAGGCGAATAGAATATATAAATATTCCGCTTCAGAAAGTCCAATATCATAAAGCAACAACATCACTTGCATTGGATGAAAAGCATAAGGCAATTGCACCACATTGGCTTTACGAAATTGGCCTGAATGGATTTTTACAATCTTTTCAAAAACTACTTGAAGCTTTTCAGATTCTATATTCATTTCATCTCCAAATGCAGATTGCTTTGAACCAATATTTTACCTCAAATTTTCTGATTGTAAAGCAAAAAATCACAAAATGCCAAGAGTCAAATCTCTCATAAAAGTGGTATTTACCCCCAATTCTCTAGACAAGTAAACAATTTTCTCTTGTGCCTCTTTAAAAATATGAACATTTTCTTTATTTACACAAATTGCCGGAACATCATACGTTGCGTTAAAATCAAGACGATCAACTCCAACTTTTGCTGCTATTCTAACCATCTCTTCGACATCATTTATATTAATTGTGTTGATGTTATTGTGAATATGAATAAACTGTCCTTGCTTCCTTTCTTTTGAATAATTCATTAAATTCTCAATAATTTGATCAAACATATCCACTCTTCTAATGATCTTGAAAGTTTCAGCAGTACCGGCGTCTAATGACCATGTAATGGTGCTACTGGGATATTCTAAAAACATTTTTCGATGATTTGCGTTCATAAGTGTTCCATTAGTTGTTGTGCTAATCCACACTTTACTTCCCTCAACATCTAGCCATTTTAAAATTTCAAATATCTTATTTTTCCAAAATGGCTCAGCAACTCCTTGTACATGCACCCATTTAATGTACGACATAATCGGCTTGATCTTGAAGCATATTTCTTCCAATCGATCTTCTTGATAAAATTCATCTGGGTCTCTACGATTTCTTTCACACATTAAACATGCTAAATTTTTAGCATTCGGTCGTTCTCCCCCAATATTGCAATGTTGGTTAGGCAAATCAATTTCCAGTTCATGTGGAAATTTACCATGATCAAAATTAATTAATGGTAAATTTTTTAATTTTGAAAATGGGCAAGAATTCCCACTACATGTTCGATGTAAAATTTGATTTGAAGTATCTTTTCTAATTTGCTCTGCCAAAGGGCTAAACCAAATCTCTTCAAAGCTATTTTGAAAGATGTTGCCCAAACATTTTCTAGCATGAAAACAACACATGGTAACATCACCTTCAGGTGTGAATTTTACCCTTGTCCAAGGATAAGAACAAAAAGCTTTAATTTTACAACTCCCAATTAAAATATCATTTACTAATATATTAGTATGTCTAAAAAATATATTCAAGCATTTTGCTCAAAACCTCACAACCTAGTTAAAGTATCTTCAGATGGTAACGTTAATATGTGTTGTCATCAAAACACAAATTATTTAGGAAATTTATTTGAAAAACCTTTTGAGGACATCTGGTTCAGCAATTTCGCCGAAGATGTTAGAAATCAAACAAAAAACAATAAATTGCACCCTATGTGCGACACAAAAGAATGCCCTTTCAAATATAAAAATCTAATTCAAGAATCGAAGACAATAGAAGCCGATGCACGAGGATATCCAATTCATCTAGAATTTGATTTACATGGCTCACATTGCAATTTTGGAGGAACGGATCCAAATCCAGAGAATTGTTGTATTATGTGCCCTAGATCCAGAATCGACTTCAAGCAACACCTTCTACTAAACCCTGATCGCACTGATGAATTAATCGAAAAAATAAAACATATCATTCCTAATCTTGAGATAATAAACATATTAGGAATCGCAGAACCTTTTTGGAAAGGAAAAATATTTGAAATATTAGAAAAAATCAATTTCAGCAAATATCAAGAACAAATTTCTTTATGGACTACATCCAACGCTTCTGTCTTTAATGAAGAACAACAAGAAAAACTATTAAAAATAACTAAAAAAACTGATATTCATTTTTCACTTGATGCAGCTTCGGACGAAACTTTTTTTAAAATCCGAAGAAATCATAGCTTTAAAACATGTTGCAAAAATATTAAAAACTGGTGTAAGAAAAGAAACTCTAGTGGCGAACACTACGTTAGACTACACAACAATATAAATATGCTTAATGTACACGAAGTTAGTGATATGGTTTTAATGGCAAAAGATATGCAAGTCGATTTATTAGTATTGATCCCAACGCATGACTGTGGAGGAACTCACTCGGCTATTAAAGACATTATTGTAAATCAAGACAATTTCTACAAATTTAAAAAAGCAGAAAAGGATGCTGTTAAATTAGCCAATAAAATAAACCAAAACATTTTCTTTTCTCGCCCTCTTGCATTAAATTTTGAATTAAAAATATTATGAAATACAGTAGAATTCATCAACCATTCTATAATGCCACAATAGAAAAATCAAATATTATTAATTGGTGGCATCAAATAAAATTACCTTCCGGAACCACTCCGGGAATAGATGTGTCTGATTACCGTTTCAGCCACATCAAAAATTTAATTCCCGACTTGAAAAATAAAACAGTTCTGGATATTGGAGCATGGGACGGATATTTTTCATTCAAAGCTGAGGAATTAGGAGCATGTCATGTTCTAGCGACAGACCACTTCTGTTGGTCGGGAAATGGATGGGGAAACAAACTGGGATTTGATTTCGCAAAACAAGCCCTTAATTCTAAAGTAGACTCATTAGATATTGACGTTCCCGACATCCTGCCAGAGAACATTGGGAAATTCGATATTATTTTTATGTTTGGAGTTCTTTATCATCTTCCAAGCATTTTAACCTCTTTAGTAAATGTCGCATCTTGTGCAAAAGAAACTTTAATAATTGAAACTTTAGAAGATTTAGAAATTCAACAAGATATCCCACTTTTAAAATTTTATCCATTTGATGAATGCTATAATGATCCAACAAATTGGTTTGTTCCCAATCCGAAAGCGGTCAAATCAATGCTACTTTGTGCTGGATTCAAAACAATAAAAGAATATCATTATTCTGTTGGAGAGTTTAAAAGGGGAGTATTCCAAGCATCACATGATTAACTTTTCGAAAATTCTATTAATGGTTTCACAAAATTAAAAGGCATTTTCAAATGTTTTGTTCTTTCAAAAAGGCTTCGCAATTCCCAAAATACACAGATGTTTCAAATAAGGCATTAAAGGTTTTACTTTTTTGCACATCAAATCAGTGAGATCTTTTTGTTGCGGTTTCCTATGATTCCTGATACACATAATAATACAGGCCGGGTGTTCTTCGCTGGGAGAAGTGCCACCAATATTACAATGAGAATCTGGGAGATTAATTTCAATCCATCATCATGATTCATCCCAGCCTTCATCATAAAATCACCAAACTACTAAATAGCCCTCTGTCCAACGGTTTAACAAAGCTGAAGAAAACATTCAATTTCAAACATTCTTCAATAATATCTTGCTGCAATTTAAAATAAAGTCCGCAATTTTCTGGACCTATTTCTAAATCCGAATCAAACTCGACAGAGTCTGCTTTTACCTCTTTTGCAATATGTACTATTCCTAATGATTCGTACAAATTTAGATTTTGAATCTTATGCTTAACGATTAATTTTTGATCTCTTTTCCTTTCTTTAGAGAACAGATATAAATCTGTTAACTTGGAATAATAATTGATATTAAAAGTAATAGTGGAATTAGGAACTTCCAACCACCTGAGATTTAATTTTTCACCAACATTCGCCTCAATCATTAATTGGGGATTTCTTTCAATTTTTAAATCATCCAAAATCTGAAAAGAGTCTAATTGATACGTAATTGTCAATCTGGCCAACGAAGGGATCAAATGCACTATCTTTGATGCATAATCTGCCCCTTCTAAAACTAAGACGGCGGGATATTCTCCATATTCAATTTTGTCAACAAATTTTAAAATAGGGCAATCTTTTACCAAACAATTAGCATGTTTATTACCATCAATAACAGCCACTCTGATTTCGTCTGCAAGTTCGCCAAACCACAAATCATCAAAACTTGAATCAGTCAAGTTGCCGAATGACTTCTCTTGATGCTCGCAAAACATCAAATCTCCATTTGATTTTAATAAAACTTGCAAAAAAGGGTGACGACAGATGGTTTTAACGAACATATTAAATATATATCTTTATGGAATTTAAGAGTTGGATAGAAGCTACTGTATTAGACAAAAGTGAAGAGTTTTTTACCAGAAGAGATAAAAATGCAACAATTGATGTTGCTTCTGCTCTAGGGTTAAAAGCCCCATTAAAACTAATTAATCGAGGAAGTATTGCTAATATTTATCAGCACCCTTTCAACCCTTCCCAAATTATTAAAGTGACAGGGCATAAAAAAGATGTTCAAAATCTATGGAAAGCTCAAAATTTAAATTCTCCAAACATCGTTAAAGTATATGGTCCACCTAAACAAATTGGACCAACGGCTTATGCTATTATAGCCGATAAAATTATTGGCCCATCTATGCCATATGACACAAATAGCTTTATTTACTTAATTCAAGGAGAGGGGCAAGGCTTAGAATTTGCTGCAGATGACATTTACGATGATGAATCGAAAGCAGAGATTTTGAAGGCTTATGGAAGAAATACAGATGAAGAGAAAATAAAGTTATCATTTCTCTTCAGGACACTTTATCAACTAGAAAAAATATATCGCATAAGCTTAACCGACTTCGACAAAAATATTATCGATAGCGGAGAAAACTATGTCATTGTGGACATGGGGTTTTGAACAGTTGCCGTTAATTCTAAGGAAACATAGGTAAACATCAACAATTATTTTGACTAAATTCAGGATAAAGTTTACGAAACTTTCCTTGATAGGAGCATTGCCGCAATGCCAGTACGAATCAATCCATTGAAGACTTTTGCGTAAAACGGCAAAAGTTGGGTTAGTTTTAGTCAAATGGAGATTTCCTTAGATTTTTCCGAACGGTTTTAATTAAACTCTTAAATTTCTCCAAATCATACTCCAAACGAGCTTCATGTTCATCTGGCACTAGACTCAACTCGATTCCCGTCTGTTTCTTAATTTTATTAAACACTGTTTTCTTGAGTTCTTCTCCACAATAGAATCGTTCACCCACTACACGGCCTCTACGCTGACAATAAGGCAGATTTTTAATACTCTTTGCACTGATGCCAAATTTATCAGCCACCAGTAAACAAACCTCCTTTTCCCAAAAGGCAACATGATTCATATTCTTATTTGGAAAAAGAATTGTATCGTCATCTAAAATATAAACTGGGAATTGACTCATTTGTCTTTCCTAAAAATTCAAGAAATTTATCGACCATCTTTATTCCCTTCACAACGACCAACAAGGGGCAACCATTTATACCCAACCACACGCATCCATCGATGTTCTGTAGATCTTTGTTGTATTTTGCCGCAATTGTTACATTTTCTTCTAGGTTCCCAACCAAATTTACTTACAGTTTTAACATCGGATGGAAGCAGTTCCCAATCATGTTTCATATCAAACATCCTTGAGAACAAATAAATAAAGAACCTCCATCTGTTTGGATTAAAGGCGAGCCACAAAATTGGCAAACGGAGGCGAGTTTATCTCGCTTGTTTATCGTCAGCACAACAGGTTCATTAGCTGCCAGATACTGCTCATCTACATAAGACGCGTTCACCATGATTGTTTCACCGATATGATAAATGCCATAACCACTATGAATATGTCCAGCAACAACCAATTGTGGTTTAATCTCCTCAATTCTTTTCGTTAAAGATGGGGATCCTGTGTGTTCTTCTCCATATATTGAAAAATCACCATATCCATGTGGGGGACCATGAAGAATTAGAATATCGGTGTCTTCTGGAATTAAAGACCATTTATGCTCCATGAACTTTTCATCAGCATTAAACGCCCAATCCCAAAATCTGGGTTGCCAAGGAGATCCCCAGATATTGAATCCATTCCAAGTGATTCCATTATCTTGAAGATAAGTCCAATTCATCTGGGGGACTAATTCTGGAGCCTTTTCAAACAAAGAATCATGATTTCCTGCAACGCCAATAACTTTTGCTGTCTGCTCTTCGAGCCAAGGTGCAAAAAATTTATTAAACCAAGCAAGCTCTTTTCTAACGCCAGAAGTAGGGGTGTAATCTCCAGCAAGAATCAATAAATCACATTCAGGAATTTTAGGCAAAAATCCATGAATATCAGAGAGACAGCAAATTTTCATAATGCAAATTTCTTCCTCGCCAGATGTATCTTCCATTCACAATACGAGTAATACTACAATTATCTAAAGAATAATCCCAAACTGGAATGACATGATTTGTATTAGTAGCAATATGGCTTAATACCAAAGCAGGTAAACCATGAGTGATCACCAATGATTTATCAGGCAAAGCATAATAAAAATCATACAAGCGATCAACTAATTGTTCATTTGTTTCCTTTTGATAAGTTCTTTCTTCACGAAAATTTCCCCAATTAAAATTAAACATAGAAAACTCTTCTGATCTAGGTTTTATAATAACGTTCTGTCCTTCAAGGGAATCATGATTAATGTATTCACGAAGATTACAAGAAACATGAAAAGTTCCAAAAGGAAAATTGCTTGCAGTCTGTAAGCATCTTAAAAATGGACTTGTGTAAAATTTAAAATCACTTAAATCCAAATTAAATGATAAAAATTGACCAACTGCCTTTGATTGAATATCTCCCCATTTGGTAATAGGAGAATCCAAATTATTGGTCAACCCACAATTGTGTTCACTACGAGCATGACGGATGATAATTAATTCTTTTTTCATATAAACCTTAGTTAAGATAAACAAATTCTGAAGCTTTCGGAAGGAGAAACAAATAAAATGTTGTCGTTAACCTCAGAACAATACTTTTGTCTGTATTTCTCTTCCACCCAATTGTTTTTGGGAACAGATTTTTCTATTCTTGGAGAACAATCATATTCATTAAATTCTGAACGCCACAAAGTATAAGTGCAGCAAAAAATATCATTTGGATTCAATTCAAGAGGCAAAGGAAAAGTTTCACAATTATGAGCTATATTTCCAGAAGGTGTTACAACCTTAAATTTAAGAATTTTCTCTCGCTTCTTTACCTGACACTTTACTCCCAAAACTAAAAGAGACCGGCTAACCTCTCTAACTAAAATCGCACTATCAACAGGTAAAATTTTTATTTCGTTTTCTAATTCTAAATTAAAATGAGATTTTAACCAAAGACCTTGATTAAAAAAGATATTTGATGCTTCGCTTTTCGCATCTTGGGCAAAAAATGAAGCATCTCTAAGAAGAACTCCTCCAATCATGGTAGAAATCGAAATACTTAAAAAATTCCTACGATCCATATCCTATCCTTTAAGTTCAAGAATTATCATAAAACAAGTTTTGCAATAAACCTTCTCTTTAACATCTGTTACAACTATAGGAGTTTCAATAGAGACATTTGGGAAATTATTCCCTACCAATCCTTTCCTCTTTCCGGGAAACGCCTGATAGATGTTTCCATGGATAATAAATCCGTCTTTAGGATTTAAAATTGGTTGGTCGCAATGATCACACAAATAATGATTAACGACACGCATCCCGTCTCGGAAAACATCTTTGATTTCCGAGACGGGACTAGGCGTATTAGATTGCAAAAACTTACGAACATCCTTTGGCTTGGTCAATTTTCCTCCCTGCCCCAAGGCTTCATGCTGCTTCTTTCTGAGGAAGTAATGGTTTCTTTCCTCTCACGATATCAACATCGATCAAAAATTCTTTATTAGGAGCAATATGATCTGACATCTCAAACATAATGTCAAGCATAAATCCTTCAACAACAGACCGTAAAGCCCGAGCACCAGTTTTTTTAGACTTGGCAATCTTAGCAATCTCCTCCACAGCACCTTTTGTAAAGGACAACTTGGCTCCATCCATTGCAAACTGTTTCTGATACTGCTTAAGAACAGCGTTTTCAGGCTCCGTCAGAATCCGAATCATATCCCCTTGAGTAAGTTCTTCCATAGGAGCAAGAATCGGCAATCGTCCAATCAATTCAGGAATAAGACCAAATTGTTCCAAATCTTCAACTTCAACTTGAGGAAGAAGATTTTTAAGATCATTCTCTTTTTTCGGATCAGCACCAAACCCAATAGAACCGCCCCCAGTACGCTTGCGAATAATGTCGGCAAGTCCTACAAAAGAACCTCCACAAATAAATAAGACATTGCTCGTATCAAACTGAATGTATTGCTGTTCAGGATGCTTTCTACCACCAGCAGGAGGAACATTAGCGATAGTTCCTTCAATAATCTTCAAAAGACCCTGTTGAACGCCTTCTCCTGACACATCACGAGTAATAGAGACATTCCCATTGGTTTTACCAATCTTATCAATTTCATCAATAAAAATAATGCCACGTTGAGCAAGGTCCAAGTCGTAATCTGCTTTCATCAAAAGCTTAACAAGAAGGTTTTCAACATCTTCTCCAACATATCCTGCCTCAGTCAGAGTTGTTGCATCACCGATAGCCAAGGGTACAGACAGTCGATCAGCCAAACACTTAGCCATTAATGTTTTACCGCAACCAGTGGGTCCGAGTAAAAGAATATTACTTTTCTCCAAAACCACATTTCGAAGAGCTTCATCTGTGACCAGAGATTCACCCAAGGCACGAGCCTGATTGTCTTTTAAACGCTTATAATGATTGCTTACAGCAACGCTGAGAATCTTCTTGGTTTTCTCTTGTCCGATAATGAATCTATTAAGATGTTCAACAAGCTCTTTGGGAGTAGGGACAGATTCTTCAATCGCTGGAGACGCCTTCTTTTTGCGATTCATATCCAAGCAAAGCTGCACACATTGCTCGCAAATATACGCATCGTTGCTTACTCCTTTAATCAAACCACTATGAGGACTTCCACAAAACGAACAGTTCGTGGGAGGTTTCGTCGGTCTTTTTGCCATATTTTTCTCCTAAAGCCTACAAGTGCATAAAATAAAGCTACACAATATCTTACATCAAAAATCATTCATTGTAAAGTTTTTCTTCCTTTTTGACGCAAATCATTGCCAGTTCAGCACTTGAGTACGAAAATAACAGGATGCCAATAACGATTAAAAATAAATGACTTGTCATTACTCCGACAACTATAAATAAAATAAATCCTATTTGCCCCAAACGAATGACAATTTTTCGTGATAAAATAAAATCGCCAGTAATTCTTTCTAGAATACAAGAAAGAACTTTCCCACCGTCCATTGGATAAAATGGGAGCATGTTGAACAAAATCATATACAAATTAAAAAGATAAACATTTTTTTCAAAATGCAAAAAAGGAATTAAAATGACATTTACCATTGGTCCGGCAATAGCTACAAAAAACTCTGATTTGAGGTTTCTGTTTTTAGAATCAATAAAAGCAATTCCGCCAAATGGAAAAAGTACAATTTTTTCAACGTCCCATCCAAAAGATTTAGCCATCAAACAATGTCCCATTTCATGAAGAAGAACAATTGAAGAAATTGTCATTATTAATAAAAGTAATGGAATGCCTCCCAAAAGCGAGATAAGAAAAAACCAAAAAACCAAAGTCCAATTTAATTGAACCTCAACACCAGAGACTTTGCCTAAACTTAAATTATTCATCGATTCTCCAAAATATGAGACCATCTTTTTTTCATATAAAGATGATTCTTTCTAAAAGTTTCAGTGATATCTCTTTTTTTTGCAACTTGATTTGCTGTTTTGTTTCCAAAATGATGAACTAATGGAACGTGCAAAGCATAACATTTTAACCCTTTTTCTTTGATTCGTAAACAAAAATCAGCATCTTCACAATAAGCGAATTCAAGATTTTCTTCATCAAAAAGAATTTCGGACAAATCTCTTTTGAAACACATACACCAACCCATAACGTAGTCAATTTCGTATCCATACAAAGCTCTATCGCCAACAGCTTCAGAATTCAATACTCCACCCAAATAACCTACTACCCCCATATCTGGTCTTCTAAGGTAAGAGATCATCACTGAATCCCACCCTTCGGAAACGATAGTATCCGAATTCAGTAAAATTGTGTATTCTTTTTCTGCCTCCTGAAACATTCTGTTATTGGGTATAATAAACCCTAAATTTTCTTCACTTCTCGTTAATTTTATTTTGTCTCCTAAAGACAGCAAATAATCTTTAGTCTCTGTATCTGATGCATTGTCCCAAACGTGAAGCATATAATTTTGAGTAAAGGCTTGAACAGACTCGATACATTGTTTGACATACTCTAACTGGTTGTGAACAACCATTAGAATGTCTTTGCTAATATCTAAGAATGTAGAATATCCTCTAATTTCATTTTCGATCACATCTGTGTATTCTCGATAATTATATTCTCTAACCAATTCTGGTCTGTTTGAAAACTCTTGTGACCAAAGTTGAGAACCACATTCTTCGCTGCAGATATTCTTATTTAACTTCACATCTTTCCAGCGAGTAATACATCCGCAAAGTCCACAATTACCAAAATCATCTCTTTTTACTTTAGATTTACCAAAATCCAATTCTTCTAGATTTTGATCCAGAAACATAATTTCAAACTTCATAATAATCCTCATTTTCCAACTTTGATTTCGAATACAACATATTTTGTTCTTTATAAAATTTATCTTTTGAGAAGAAGGTTTCGTCTTGAATATTTTCAGCCATTCTTTTAGACAAATAATAAGGATGATGTAATTTTTCCCACCAACAGATCATATCTCCTGTGGCAAGTTCTACAGCCAAATCTTTGAGCCAATTATCATCAATATTTCCCGCTTTTTTGCAAATGGCTCCTTCGACAGAAAATCCATCTCTTGTAACGATAACCAATTCTTTATTAGGATAAATCTGTTCCCAAAAATTTTGAACAAAAGCATGATCGCTTATTAAAAGTAGGCAACTGATTCTAGGCAGCACAATTTTCATAAATAAAAGCCAATCCATCTCTTCCCATAACTTTAACATCATTTTTGAAATTAAGATACCTCAATGTCTGAGAAATCAACTCTCTTTTCTTAATCAGATCCCATCGATAGTAACTTCTAACTCTTGACAAAACCCGATGATGCTCAACATCAAAAACATTTTTGCCATGAAAGCTATACACATGCAAATTTCCACATCCGCTCAACACATCGATTTTAGTTCCTAATTTTAATAATTGATTCGCAAAAACCGTATCTTCTCCTGTTCGAGAATTTTTCCCACCAGAAGGATATCTGGCTGGCAAATCTTTAATATATCCCATAATAGTACCGGGAATCAACATATATCGTAAATTACCGCCACTTAAATAAAATTTCCAATTCTCCCAATACAACTCTTGTGTGCTAAAATAATAATGCAACTGATCAGAAAGATAACTAATTTGAATTTTTGAGTTTTTCAAAAAAGAAAATTGAGTTGCTAATCGACTTGGAAAATTAAAGTCGTCATCATCCCATTGACAAAAAACTTCTCCGTCTGATAAACCTAAGGAGATATTTCTTAACGCTCCTAGAGTATAATATCTGTCTAAAAGTTCAAATCTGATATCCTTCCTTTCTAAGGACTTAACATATTCTGTCATACATTTTTGATATTCTTTATTACCCTCATTTACGATTACCAATTCTTTGTTTGGATATGTCTGATCGATGAAGCATTGTACACTACGTTTAAAATAATCAAATCTCCCATTTGCGGTTACTAATAGACAAGAGATTAAAGGTAATGGTTTTTCGAGGGGGTGTAACATACATACTTAAAAGAGTACGTTTGCTCAACATTAAAACCATGGAGAAGGTTATGAAAATTTTATTTTTTGTTTTGATCATTGTTGCACAATCTGCATTTTGCGGAGAGTCACAAAGAAAATTTCGATTCAATGGAATCGAATATAAAAATATCGAAGAATTTTGGAAAAGCGAAGACGGTATGGAAATCTTAGCGGAACGTAAACTGAAGAAACTCAGAGAAGAATACGAATCAGAATTAGCTGAACAACGTCATAAAGAGAATATCAGAAGTTTAAGTGAATGGAAATCAGGACGTTATCCTGATGTCTTTAGACGCGAAGATGAACGGGTTCAATACCTATACAGAAAGTCGATGGGAGAAGCTTGGTGGATTCGTCATAAAGAACCACATATTTTTGACGAAAAAGCCCCATCCTATCAAATTGTAGCCAAAGTGGCTAAAAAATATGGGATCTCTCAACGAGAGGCTTGGGAAAAACATTCCCATGAAATCAATGTTGAATTTGAAAAGACATTGAAATTTCAAAAATAAAAAAAAGGAGGGCTAAATGCCCTCCTTTTTTCAATTCCTATTTTCACGGAATCAAATACAATTTTCCATTTTTGGCAACTTTTCCTGCACTCTTCAAAGTATGCAGATTCGTTCCGACTTGAGTTCCCAAAGCTCCCGTCGTTTGCCAAATCTTTTCAGAATCAATGATTTCGGCAATCTCCTTTGAAAGCAACCCATTCTTGTTTTCTGGTCTTTCAAGGATAGAAAGAATAGCTTCCTTCAAAGAAAGCCCCTCACGTTTTTTACGGGGAGCACTGTCCGGTTTTGCCGCCTTTTGAATAGTTGTACGCTTTTTGGAGATCTTTTCTCCTTGAGACCCCAACGTTGACTGAATCTCTTCACTTCTCTTAAAAAACTGAGATAAAGATTCTTTCGTCTTCAAAAATTCATTCTTTTGATTTTCTAAAAGTTGTTCGTATTCTTGTTCGCATTCATCCAGCAAATTCAAGAGATTTTGAGCTTTAGAAGAAATCATGTTATTGGTCCTCGTTTTTTGTTTTTTGGTTGATCACAGTACCTGAATTCAAATATAGTTCAAAAAATTGGTTTGTAAAGTCATTTTGTGAAAAAATTTTTGTTTTTGCTCCACTAATTACTCTCATGATTATGAGATCTCTTTTGTAAAACGCCACAACTTTATATGGGGCGAGGATTAAAAGAGATGAATGCTAGAAAAAATGAAAAAGCCAGAAAGGAGGCTCCATGTTAGTGCTTTCACGGAAAAGAGATGAAAAAATTTTGCTTCAAATGGGCGAAGGTCAAGAAGATATCGAATTGACAGTCGTTAGAATTGATCAAAATAAAGTTCGATTAGGAATCAAAGCCGGGGACAATGTCACCATTCTAAGATCGGAACTTGTCGAAAATAAGCTTTAAAAACATTGTTGTGGTTGCACAATGTTTTTTTTGTTGTAACCACAACAATTTTATTTCAACAATTGACTGATTGAGCCACTTCCCGAATGAATTCGCATAATGGCATCAGCCATCATTTTTGTAGTTGAAATGACATGAAGCTTTTTGAAATTATTTTCATTTAATCGAAATGGACTTACCGAGTCTGTAACAACGATGTGGGCATTGATTTTATCAAGAAATTCATTTGCTTTTCCACAAAATAAACCATGCGTTGCACAAATTGCAAAAACTCTCCCACCTTGATTGCTTGCAGCCGTATAAGCACTGGCAATTGTCCCTCCAGTTGAAATGATATCATCTAATAAGATAACATCCGAATCCTCTACGTCTCCAATAATCCTTCCTCCATGAACCACCCCTTTAATACGCAACTTATCAAAAATAACAATTTCAATATCATCCAACTTAACTCCTGCAGAATTAAGTCGATTCAATAACGCAAGCCTGAATCTATTGCAACGTCCTAATCCACCGCTATCAGGAGAAAGAACTCTGATCTTTTTTGTCTTATTTTCTTCAATTAACTTTAAAGCACACCAATCAGCGAATAAATTTTTAGCTTCAAGATTGTCAATTGGAACGTTAAAAGCGTTTTGTTCAGCACTTAAACTATGTAAATCCAAAAATAAAGCTCGATCAATTCCACAAGATTCCAACATCCGAGCGATATATTTTGTGGTGATAGGGGCTCTACTTTCAGTTTTTCGATCCTGTCGTGCCCAAGCCAAATGCGGAATGATAGCAGTTACCTCATGGGCAGAGGCATCCTTTAAACTAGAACACATAATGCAAAGTTTAAGAAATTTCTCGCAAACAGACTCTTCTTTATCACAATATAAAGACTGAATCACAAAAACATTGTGTCCACGAACATTTCCAGAAATACCGTCTGTTGATTTTACATACGGCTCTCCGTCTTCAAAAATTCTCTCTTCATGAGGAGTTACCTCAACATTAAGATATCCTGCAACTTCTCTTGCATACTCCTTAGAACCATTCAGCCCGAATATCTTAAAAGGACGTAGCGTCCTTGTGTTAAGTAGGATTTTGTCTAAAGCATTTTTGATTATTAGTTCAAAATCATTGTTCATATATCACCTAATCTTGCCTGCTTTTATTTCATCAAAAGAAACCTTATAAATTGAATCGAATCCTTCCAACAAAGAAGGTTCTCTATAATTTTCAAAATGTTTCGAAGCAACTTTTAACCAATAATCGTATCCATGTCCTCTCGCATCCGATTCCGACCGCCGTTTGGCATGGACTTCTGGTCCTTCATTCTTGAAAATAAGTGCCTCACAAGGGATATCGAGACTCTTTGCCAAAGCGATCCATCGCCTTCTTCCCTCGACACTAATACTCAATCCACGATCAACAATAATTGTCTTTTTCATCAAAAGCGTAGTCGTTACAATATGATTTTCAATGGATTTATAAAGCGGCTTCAAATCTTTATTGTACAGAGTATATTCATCGCCATGAAGCATATTAACAATAGCATCATCATTCATACAAATAATGCCATGTTTCGCAGCATTGCGGCAATAAGATGATTTTCCGCTGGCAATCATCCCCACCAAAATTTGTAATTTACTCATTGGTTAAAATCTTTCGAAGACAAAGATGAAGATTAGCAAATTAACATTACCTATTCAATAGCAAAATTGATACACATCCGAAACACCTTTCTCTAACAAAACTTTCACAAATTCATCATGAGGCAAACAGTTCTCAATTACATAAGTCTGCACAAGGTCTGCTTCGTCATCTTTAAAGCCATGTTGGAGCAATTTATCCTTAGATATCAAATGCTGTTTTCTCGCCATCCAGCTTGCGGAAAGAACTCTAACGAACGGGCTTGTATCAAAAACTCTACTGCAGTTTTTACAAGTAGAAATCCCATCTAAAATTGGATGGTCTAATGAAAAACCGCAATGAGGACAATAATTTATCATCTCCTTTATGTATGGGTGTCCATATAAAAAAAAGTCCCTTTTATTGGAATTCCAATAAAAGGGACTTTGGCTATTTGAAGATATCCTTATTCTTCTTCATCTTCTTCAAATTCATCATCATATGAATCCTCAGACAAGCTGCAGTCAGCTTCTGCTGCACTCAAGGCATCTGCATCTTCCCACTGATCCGTAGCAATCATTACCTTCCGAATAATCGAAACAGGATCCCGATCCCCTTCTGCAATTGCAGAGGCAACAACACGTACAGTTTGAAGAATATCCTGTCCAACTTCTTGTTCATACTGATCATCATAGTATTCACCAGCCGCAATCCACTCGTCGATACTCTTGATGAGAGAGGAAATATCTTGACGATTCAATTGCTTTGGTGTCTTAGGAGCCAAGTTCGCCTTGCGAGCACCAGCTTGAAGATCCCCTTGAGAAATCACCCCCGAATGGGACTCTAGCTTTTTCTTCTTTTTGACAGCTTTCTCTTTTTGCTTTTCCGCCTTCTCCTTCTCTTTCTTTGCTTTTTTGGCAATTTCAACATTGCCAGTTTTCAAAGCGTTCTTCTCATCCCATTCAGCAAGCTCTTCGTTTTCATTGGCTTCTTCAAGCTCTTCGTCAATCTCTTCCAATTTCTGAGAGGTAACTTCAGCTTCATGAGCAATTGCAGCTTCCAACAAAACTTCGCGATCCTCTTCAGGGAAGCTCAACATATTGACTGCAACGCTTCTGGCAAGTTTATTTTCCAAAAGCATCTCAAAAGCTCTCAAGGGTAATTTCTTACGAAAATTAATCGTATGACTCACCCAAGAAGCGTGTTGTCCCGTGATAGCGATGATTTGTTCCGTAGAATAATTCATCCGAACGAGACGTTCCACCAAAGCGATATCTTCTGCAACCGACAAAGATTTTGTCTTGCCATTTTCATCGCAAGCCAAACGCAAAGCTTTCTCGTCGTCAATATCATAATGAACGCAACAAGGAACAGTTTCATACAGTTCTTTTGCTGAAACCATACAGTCTCGGTCACGGTCATAGACTTGTTCGTCATTTTCAACAAGCCACAACAATGAACGAAATCGACGTTCCCCAGAAATTAATTCGACCTCGGTAATTTCCTCCTCTTGAGTCGTAATTCTTACCGCCAATGGATGAATCAAACCGACTTCTTTAATAGAAGTTCGCAATTCCTCCATTGCATCGGAATCAAAAGAATCTGTGAAGCGAGGGTTGAAAAACAGCTTAGTGTGTTCCTGCCCTTCCTCAGGTCGTTCCGAAACCTTAATTTGAGCCAACGGGACACAGGGGTAAGGACTTTTACCCAACGTGATTTTCGATTCTTTAGTAGCAACCTTGCTCATATCATTCCTTCTTTGAAAATGATTGCCGGGACACATTACCACCGATATTTGCGACTTTCCTTACGACACCTTACCTGATCATCTGTTTCAGATGGACGGAAGCCAAAGTCACGGAGACGTGAACGTTTCCTTCTTAGCATAAGACCTTCGATTAAGTCAAGATGTAAAAAATCTTGAAATCGGCTTACAAAATTAGATGTCCAATATTCTGCCAACCAAATATGATCTGTAGCCTGCAAGGCTACTCCATATTCTGGTTCAGGAGTAGAGACAACGAGACTGCTAAGAAGGTTCAACCTTTCTTCTTGAGTAAGGTCGATAAGGTAATTTCCATCATATTGAAGAATATCGTACAAAACGATTTTGTCTTTTACAAGAGGGTGTAAAAGTTCACCATCAAACCAACACTCTCCTTTTAAATTTAAAGCCGAAAATTCTCGACCAAAAAATGAAGGAAAATTGTACTTTTTAAACAAAGAACCCTTGTTGAAGAACAAAAGGTTTTTTTGATCAAAAAAAATGGTTGCTTTTGACCCATTGAATTTTCGTTGTGCCAACCATTCTCCACTCTTCTCATATTCCTCAAGTTGACTTGGAAGGATTTTTCCTTTTGGACGAGGACCATATCGAGGATTTATTGTTGGCATTGAAAACTCCTGATGTTTCGATACCAACAATTTACGCCAAAAATTCAAGATGTAAACTGAATTTCTTGGGCAACTGCATCGATCTCTTTTCGAAAATTCAACGGGAACTTCTGATAAAGACTTTCCCCGTATCTGCCCAACACCCTCTCAGATGCCCTAAAATACTTCAAATCTGGATATTCCCGATAAATCAATCCTGCATGATTCAACGTGCATAAAACATCACTTAATCGCTCGCACATATCATAATGACGATGCAACCTAAATTTTGTAAAAGGTTCTGGTTTTGAGTCAAAAATTTTTGCAAATTCAAAATTATCTAAAATTCTCAATGGTCCAACTTTATACAAAGTTGCCAAAATGACTTCTTCTAAAAGGTATTGTGTCAATTTGCTTTACTCCATCTCACAAACAAATTTCCCATGACAGATGTCGCATGTGATATTTAACCCATTTTTCCCATTTGGACGACGACCAGAGCGAACAGTATTATGAGGAGCAGGACAATCACATCGATATTTCAACAAGAAAACACGTTTATTGCAGTTGTCTTCTGACAACTTTTTTTGGATTTCTTGAATTTTTGACTTATCGACATTTATAATGTGATAAATCTCGCTTAGTCGTTTTTGTTTATTCAAAGCTGGAATTTGAATCTCTGAACTTTTACAATCTTCCCGTAAAGAAGAAACAAAACCCCATCCACGAGAACCAACTTTTCCAACAAAAAGCCCAACCTTAAGAGCAACATCAACAAACTCTTGTTTGTGATAATGATTTTTTGTTCTATCAATAATACCTCTTTTATGGTTTAATGCGTGAATCATCACATGAAGCATTTCATCAAAGATTCGTCTCATGTTGTTTTCATTTATAAAACCTGCCCCCAAGATAATCTTCCTTGGAGAGGAGTGATCATAACAAAATAACTCTTTCCTCTTAAGATTTACTTCATAAATAGGATTGTCCAATTCACCCTTAAAAAGATTTTGATTAAACTGCGAATAAATCTTCACCAATTCGTATGTCATTTGAGCACTTTCCTCCATTCAAACGGTGCATTCACAATACTCGATTTGAAAATTTTTTCAAGCAAAAAAATCAATATCCCCAAATTTAGCAACAGGTTAGCCCATGTATACAGCCGCAATACTCACGAATAGTTCGTCAAAGCTTTTGCATTCGAAACTTCTCGAAAAAATAGATCCTGATCCCTTGGGTTTTGTTTTCGAAACGAAATTCGGTCAAAGACTACCACATCACATGACAATAAATCTTGGATTTTTTGACACATCGTTAAATCGACCTGAAGTTTTCGGAAGTTCCGTGAAATTGTGGATCACAAAATTTCTTTACGATGAAAAAATCTGCTGTGCTGTTGTCGATAAAGCTAAAACTCTCTCTAAAGTCCCACTCATTTGTGCCAATGGAAATCCACATATTACCGTATGTCTTCGTCCACCAACCAAACCAGTTGAAAGCAATAAACTCTTTACAAATGCTGCTTCAGTCATTAATATAGAAGAAATCATTCTCGACGCCTTCGTTGATGAACTGGAATGAACTATAACCAACAATTACAACATAAACAAATTTTGGTGGAATTCTTGAAAAAATTATATTTAATTAAAGATACAGATAGCCAATTGTATATTGGAGGACATAGTCAGAAGTTTGCCCAATTACAAGTTCGTGAATACGCATCAGAGTTTACAGATTATCAGAAAGCTCAAGCATCAGTAAAACTACTTAAGAATTTGCCTTTAAAATTAGAAATCGTTGAAGAAGATAAAACACAAAGATAGTAACGTAACCTTAGAAAATAAAGGAATAATCATGTTTAGAAGAGACTTTTTCACAGGTGTATTTGGCGTTTCACTAACTTCTCTTTTTGGAATTAAATCCAAAGAAGAAATGCATGTTATTGACGCAAGAGGAAAAAATAAAGGTTTAGTCCTTTTTATAGATGCAGATGGATCATTGGAATATTACAAAAATGGACAACTTCACCGTGATGGAGATCTGCCTGCTGTAATTTTAGCAGATGGAACGCTAAAATATTACAAAAATGGACAACTTCACCGTGATGGAGATCTGCCTGCTGTAATCCATGCAGATGGTTCAAAAGAATGGCGTGTTAATGGAAAACTTCATCGTGATAACGATCAACCCGCCGTAATCTATGCTCGTGGTTCAAAAGAATGGCGTGTTAATGGACAACTTCATCGTGATGGAGATTTGCCTGCTGTAATCCATGCAGATGGTTCAAAAGAATGGTATATCAATGGACAATCACACCGTGATGGAGATTTGCCTGCTGCTATTTGGGCAGATGGAACAAAATACTGGTTTAAAAACGGACAAATTCATCGTGATGGAGATTTGCCTGCTGTTATTTTTGCAACTAGAAGAGGTAATTGATTTCTCTCCAGAACTCTCAACAATCACCTTCCTGCTTCGCTGGAAGAACTAAAAATTTTCCAGATTCCATCTCCTTATAAAAAATAAAGCGATATAGAGGCGTCCCTCTATATCGCTTTTGTCATTATTACTACATTCGAAAAATGACGCTTTTGAAACCATAATTATATAGTGATTTTACATAATTATTACAAAATTAGTTTACATTAATCAAGCCAACTATCTACAATTTGTTCTATTAACGATAATTGATCAAAATTTGTGGCTGATTCGACCATCTTAATTAAATCATTATGGGAAAGATTTTGGTCATGATGATATTCATCTCTGTACCAAATAATTAAATCTATTAAGTATTGTTTATCTTTCTCTATTAAAGATTCAATTAATTTATCATATCCCTCAGTCATATCTCATTTCCTGAAGCCAAATTCTTTTCTCTAATATAGCATACATGTTCTCAAGTGTCCTTGTCACTTCCTCTAATATTCGTACTCTTTCCTCTAAAGCTTTAACATTATCCGCTGGACTCAAGAATTTTTCCACTTGTTCTTTACTGTAACGCCTTTGACCTGATTCAGTCCTCAAATATGGCACTAATTTCCCTGCTTTCTCCCAATTCCTTAATGTTTCAGGAGTCACTTCTAGCATCTTAGCCACATCACCAATCGATAAATCTTGCATTATTTTCTAATTTTCCTTTAAAATTTTATAAAAAATCATAAGATGATACTTAAATAAGTATTATGCTTATCGATTTAACTCAACAAACATTTGAAACATTAACAGTAATTAAAAGAGTAGAGAATTCTCCTAATAGTAGAAACTCTCGCTGGCTTTGTCAATGTAAATTTTGCCAAAAAGAATTTATTAGATATTCGGACGCTTTAAGAAAAGGAGCAAAATGCAATTGTACTCGCTTTGGCAAAAAACACGAATGGTGCTGGAAAGGACATGAAGAAATCAGCGGGAAGTATTGGAGTAGTCTCAAAAAACGTGCTCGTGAACGCGATATTGAATTTAAAATCACAATTAAAGACGGCTGGGAACAATTTATTAAACAAAATAGAAAATGTGCTCTAACAGGAGAAAAGCTTTGTTTCGTAAGAGTTTATACAGGAAATCAAATACACCAATCAGCCTCCTTGGATAGAATTGACTCATCCCTACCTTATACACCATCTAATATTCAATGGGTACACAAAGACATTAACCGACTCAAAATCAATTTTCAAGAATCTGATTTCATCAGACTTTGTCGATCAGTGATTTATCCAGATTTTAATCAAATTAATGTTATTAAAAAACCTAAACCAATCACATTCGAAGAAGAATACGTTTATGATCCAAAAATTAGAGGAAAAGCATATAACATTATTGGCAAAAGATTTCATAAATTAATTGTCAAACAAAGAGTATACACCGAATGCAACAACGTTTCTCGATTTCTTTGTAAATGCGATTGTGGAAACGAAAAAGTAATACGAGGTAGACTTCTCGTTATTGGACAAGCTAAATCATGCGGTTGCTCCCGACACAAAAAGACAGTTCTAGCTAAAACTTGGAAAGGTTATGGAGAGATTAGTGGCACTTATTGGAAAAAATTAAAACGTGCTAATTCCAAAAGAAAAAAGGATATTCAATTTTCAATAACCATTGAAGAAGCTTGGGATAAGTTCATTCAACAAAACAAACGATGTGCAATTACCGGACAACAATTAATGTTTGTTAGTGATTATTCTCGTAGTGCTGCACAAACAGCTTCCTTAGATAGAATTAATTCTAATGGTCATTATGAAATTGGAAATATTCAGTGGTTGCATAAAGATATAAATAAGCTAAAAAATGATTACGATCAAGAATCATTTTTTAGCTTATGCTTAAAAATTGTGCAATTTAATGAACTTAAAATGAATTCCCTCAAATTGACGTAAGTCTTTATTTACCAGAGGTTTTGGTTACAAACTGTAATACTCGCAACCCAAGCAGAACTCATAGATGAACAACTTTGATTAACTTTTGGGCACTGGACATAAAATAATCTCCAAGTTGCACAAGTGTTTGTTCCATCGCTTTTTCTACATTTTAAGCGAATATCTGGTTCGTTATTGATATCTGTACCTACGCAATGATTTGCGACTGATGGTGTAACTACTGCCATTTTGTATCCTCCATAATATTAAGAGATATACATTATCTATTGTTAATAAGTCAACCGTTTAAGCTGACGCACACCAATCACGTAATTGATTCCATTTTTTATCTTCATCTGTAGGACGTTCAACTTTTATAAAAAGTTTTTGATTTCTAATATAAATCTCTAATTCTTTAATTGTAGATTTTTTTAACTTTTGAATACAATCTTCAATTAAATTATTAGGAAGAGTGGCAGTGGATTCTAATAAGAAAAAATCAACTAAATCAATTTCGATAAAATCAAAACTTTGAATACTATTTTTACAATAATCAAATAAATCAGAGAGTGATCTTTCAACGAATTCTATTTGAAGACAAGGAAGCTGGGTATAACCTTTAAAAATATATTTAGCATAATATCCCGGAGTTAAGTTTATTTCTTTAATCAATTCAGAGTAGATGTTTTCATTTTTATGTTTTAAATCTATAGTTATAGAACTTAAACCCAACTTTAAAGCTAGAACGATTTCACGATAAATTCTTTTTTCAAGTGATTTTTTAATTACTTGAAATTTATCTTCTTTTTTTAAAAGTTCACGTTTTTCTTTATCAGGTAATTTCATAATAAATCCTTTAAAATTTGTACTAGGGCAATCTGGTTGAATCCTCGTGCATCCCCAACCAATTGAAAGATAATACTGCCCATTTCTCCAATAAACCTTCCCAACTATTACTTTGAAGGTCAATATCAAACTTGTAAGACGGAAGATTTTCACAACCACTAAACAAAGAAGATCTCACTTTAATTGGTTTACTTGGCTCATTGGCAAAAATGCAACTATCACTTTCTTCGATATCTCCGTCGTACATTAACTTGCCATTCTCATACTTGATGGCATAATTCAATTCATGGTTCTCATATAAAGCATCCTGCTTACGAAACATTTTAGCCTTAAACCACGATGGGGCAATATCATGACAACAGGATTTAAATTCTTTTCTGTGCTGTGAGTTTATTGAAAAAATTCCATTTTGGAACGCCACGGTAAAACCCATATGGGCACCACGTTTGAACACTTCATTAACATCAAATAAATCCCAAAGCTCTCGATCATGCCTTTCAAAAATGCTTTTAGAGTGTTCCCAATCAAATACATGTTTTCTAATATAGTCCCAGAAAGCATAAAGATCATACTCGTCTCGTAAACACAAAGCGTAGTTGTTATTCACAGAATCGTGCGAGAACTTAATTGTATAAGGATGGTCTACATACATGTGACCATAACCCGGCTTTTCCCATTCTTTGGCGTCAGGCTTCGGTGGTTGAACCATTTTCTCCATGTTAAAGAATTTTTGAAACTTTCCTTTTACATCTGGCTTCCACGCCTTACACAACTCTAAATATCTCTCGACACCACATAAATCAATTAAAATATGCTTTCGAGAATTGTGCTGATGAATATCTTTCAAAGTCATTTGATCTGGATGACGAATATTTTTCTCGGTTGTTAAAATACCCTCATACGCATAAACCTCCGTCCCATCACGAAAAACAATTGCTGGTCCGTCTTTACAATGTAACCCTCGTTCGTTCGATTTCACAAATAAAGGACGATTAACCACATAACACACGTCAGCAAATGTAAAACAGACATATGTTTGATTCCAGACTTCAGAAGCTAATTTCTCCCACTCGCTTGCGTTATCTCTGTCATACATATATTCCACGACATCAAATAACGGACTATCGAAACTTTTACTATCATCTCTCTTATATGGAATCGCATGGAATATTTGAGCGATAACAGAGTGTACTCGTTCTTTATTGCCATAACTCCTTTTACTCACAAAATGTGTAATATCATTAAATCGTTCTAAAGAAGTCCATGCACTCGGCGATTCATCGGCAATTCTCTTTTCTAATTCAGTTGGACCATCTACGAATACAATTTTTGGATTACTAGATGGAGCCGTAGGAATATAATCTTCCCAATAATTGGAATTTAAGCTTTCCTTGTAACAAAAATAGTATAAATTGATCACGGCTGCTTTAGCGGCATTTTGATCGACTGGATTTGTATTGAAAAATACTTTATTGGTATCGTTCCACATATTTAATCTCCTTTATCCACAGTCTAACCCAATTTTTGAATATCTTCAATACATCGTTCGTAATTATCTTCTATCACTTCTTGCAAAGCTGGATTTTTTCTCAGAACAGATCTGATTGTCATTTCCCCTTCGTGTTTCACCCAACTTTTTCCACTTACAGCTTGCCGATATCCATACTTGTCCATTCTATATGCAATTTCCTCATCTTCATAACAACCAATCGGATAATTTTTAATAAATCCACCCAATTTATCAAATAATTCTCTATGAGCCATGAAACAATAAAGTGACATAGATTCTTTTTTATCTAAAATTATATCCTCACCTTCCTCACCTTTTTTCCCCCTTTGTTTTTCTGACCCATTTACAGGATTATTGGTCTTCGCTGAAACCATCCTTACATTTTGTGATTTTAGATTTAACAAACTTTCTCCCATGCCTCTCAACCAATTTGGACCTTCAATCAAACAATCTGAATTAATGAAAACGACATAGGGGTTACTTGTATGATTGAATCCAAGTTGTATAGCTCCACCAAACCCGAGTTGTTCTGTGCTCTGGATACATTTAATTGAAGCAATATTCGACTGTCTTTTGTTGAGATTCTTTTCCAAAACACTAAGATAAGTTGTATTTGGGCTAGCGTCGTCAACGAGACAAAGTTCATAATAATTACTTCTAGTAAAATATGTAATACTTTCCAACAATTTCGTTGTTAGTTCATATTGTCCATGAAATGGAATAACGATGCTTACCGCAGAAGAAAATATACTTGGAGCACTAATTGGTCGAGTTAAATATATCTTCGACTTCTGATTCTCGCCTACTTGTATCACCATTATGAACTCCTATTAAATGATCTGTTAATTCCTGAGGATTTATCTTGGATAAATCAATTGTTATAATTTCTATTTCATACCCATCTTTTACATTTAAATTTTCAACCTTTTTAATAAAATGTTCATTCACTTTTTTATCAGTAATGTAATACATGATTTTTTTATAATCATCATCTTCGCCAGCGAGAATATACAAGGTTTGCTTAAGGGCAAATAATAAATCGATTTCTAATTCACTCGGTTGGTATTTGGAAATTGTATAAACTTGCTGTCCTCTTCTGTAGAGGGTTTTAAGATTGTCTTCATGGAAAACATAAAAATAATCTTCATCATCAAAAGTTTTTACAAATTTAATAAGTTGATCTTTAACGATGTCAACAATACGCTTATCCTCTTTATTATGTCTTAATGAAATGTCCAACACAATTCCGACTACTTTAGAACTTTGCATTCTTACGCTCTTTTCTTTTTATAGCTAAATTTTTGCGAATATCACACATGGTCTTCAAAGGATGAACAAAATTTACTTTTTCGTAATCAACCTCTTCTATATCTGGTTTCCAGCGAACTGGAAAGGATTTATAATCTCCGTGCCATGTTCCATTTTCATAAGTAGAAAAAACTCCGAGATTTCCGCCATAATGTCTAGCAATTGTAGGGTACATATGCTCGCTAATATCATATCCTTGATATTTTGGAACATTTTCCGTAAATCCATTGCATAAAATTAGAAATTTATTAAAAAAGTCAATTTCTTTAAGTTTTTTCATATAATTCTTATGAAAAAACAAACAAGCTCCTAGCATATAATACACACTTCTAAATTGTTCTCCTAGCAATTCCTCGATCAAAGGCATTTCAGCATAATCAATTCTTCCATTCGTCCCCATCATCCAAATATTCTGTTCTCCGGCTTGTTCCAACGTTTTTTTGAATCCATCAGAGCAAAATAAAGCATCCCATTCCATATAACAATACCAATCAACATCTGGATATAAATCCGAGGCGTACATTAAAGAAAGAGCAACATTTCTATAGGGGGCTCTAGCCGTTCCTTGAGAATAACCTTCTAATTTGTAAAAAGGCAGCTTAAATTCTTTAGCTTTTCCGTTAACAGCAACTAAAATATCATTTCCGACATAAGTGGTTATAGAATCCAATGTATCTAAAACTAAATCCAAATGATCATGTGCGTTTAAAATTGTAGCTATTTTCACACTATCTTAGAGTGTAAAAAATTCAAATTTTATTCTAAATACCATATCAGCAAATATTAAGAAGGTGAAATGTCTATAGAATCAGAAATTATTAAGTTTTTAGATGATGTTACCAATGCTTGTCAAAATTTAAAAAAAGCAATAGTTCATACTCCTCAAGTTGAAGCTCAATCATTACCAACACCACAACTTTCACAAGAACAAGAATTCGAAGAATTAAAAAAGCTTTTAGAAGATGAAAGATGGCCAGATGCTGTAAACCCTGCATTGATTGTTGATCCAAAATCTATAGATGATAAAGCAGAACGTGCGAGGGGCATCATCGAACTGATTATTGATGATGAACTCAAAGGTTTAAAATTCTTGGACTTTGGATGCGGAGAAGGTTTTTGTGCTCATCTTGGAGCCGAATATGGAACAAATCTTTCTGCCGGATATGATCTTGTCAAACATCCTCAATGGCGAAAATTTGAACAAAAAGACAACGTTGTTATCACAAATGATTTTGGATTAATTACTAAAAATGGGCCTTATGATGTCATCCTTCTTTTTGATATTTTAGATCACGTTAAAAATGAAACACCAACTGATATTTTGACCAAGGCAAAAGATTTATTGGCTCCAAGCGGAAAGATTTATGTAAGGTTTCATCCATCTACTTCAAGACATGCAACTCATCATTATCATGACGTTAATAAAGCTTATTTGAATCTTGTTTTTACAGAAGAAGAGTTAAGAAAAATTATTCCACAATCAACTTATTCTGAGAAAAATATAGGTAGTTATTTCCCGATATCGTCATATGATAAAATTGTTAAAGACTCTGGATTAGTGACTGTTCATAAAAGAGAGATTAAAGAGAATCCAGAAGAGTTTTTCAAAATGCCTTTGATTACAAATCGAATCATAAGAAACACGGGACATAAACAATATCCAGAGTTTCAAATGAGCTTATCATTTGTAGACATGGTATTACAAAAATCATAATTGAATTTCTCAATATCTTTTTGATGCCATTCTCGAACAATCTCTTTTGTTTCTTCGTCATAATACATGGAATAATGTTCGTGTGATGTAGAGTTTATGTGTGGTAATTTAATTTTAGGATAATTAATTTGCTCGCAGACAGCTTCGAAATCCTCTTGTAGGTTTTCAAATTTACCAATGAAATCAAAATCTTTATCTTGAAGCCAATTACTTTGTAGCCCTATAGCCCAACTGTCTCGACTCATGCTTTTCAGCCAAGATTTAAAATCTGTCGCAACTGACCCTTTTTTCCTTCTATAGAAATACTCTGACACAGTTCTATCCCAAGGGTTTCTCACAAACGTAAATTTAAAATATGAATCCCACGTTATTTGTCCTAAAATATTAATTAATTCAATTGGTCTTTGATGCTTTATGCCTTCGTAATTAAATAACTTTTCTATACTGGTTCCTCCAGTTTTCATAATATGCATAAAAATAAATTTATATTCATTGTTGATCATAATTGTTTTAAAAACCTCTTTTTCGCACATATAACTTCCGGATCATTATATTTTGTCATAAGTTCAAAAAGTTCTTTTCTCATTTGCGATTTTGTAATTTCGTCTTCTATTGGGAAAATATTCAATTGTTCATATTTAAGTAATTGCTCGATTGGTCTTAAGCAATAACTCGCATCCATTTCTTTTAGAGATTTATCCCATCCCCAACCATCAACGCACCATCCGGGAAAGAGTTGATCTAAGTTTATAACATAACATACATCTTTTTTAATCAAAGATCTAATTCTACAATCGGGGCCATCAAACATTCTATTTAATTGTGCGTAAACAAATTGATTCCTTTTTTTTGTTTTTCCTGCTAAGAGGGGGTAATAAGAATCGCCATCAAATTTACCTTCAAAGTTTAACCATTCTGCCATAGTAGGCAAAAAATCAACATGTGAAATTAAATTAATTTTATCATGTTTTTTTAAAATTTTATCATTTCGAATTATAAATGGAATATTAGTGCTTGTGCCATAACAATCTCCTTTCACATAAGGAAAAGACATGCCATGATCGCTTGTTAAAATGACAATATCTTCTTTGTCAAAAGAATCAACTATTTTTCCCACAAGTTCATCAGCCTTTTTTAATGTCGCTAAATAAGCAGACATTTCTTCTTCCATTACTTTCGTTCTTGGTAAAAAATTAGGGAAATTTGGAAAATCCATATTTTCTGGAGTCTCGAATTGTCTATGTGCAAAATGCAAATTAATACTTAGAAATATTTTATCATTAAATCCAAGAGCATATTTTAAAGCCTCATCATAGTTTTTATTCTTAAATTCAACATCCCAATACATGTTTTTATAGTGAAAATTTTTCCCACATAAAACAGTACAATAACCCAATCCTTTTAAGATTTGAGATATATGGGGCACACGGCCTATGGGTACAAAACATGTAGATTTATTATTTTGAGGATATAGACCAGTCATTAAAACTGATCTTGAGGGTTCGCAAAAAGGAATATTGCAATGAGCATTCCAAAAGGCATAACTTTCTTCTGCAAACTTGTTTATATTAGGAGTAAAATCTGGAAAAAACCCGACAAATCCTAAGCTATAAAAGCTGACATCGTCTAAAGTAATTAAAACTATTCTCATTCAATATTTATAATTTTTTTACTTTAAATTCGACAAAATCATCTGTGTGTTTTAAAACATCCTCTTTATTAAACTCTTTATTTCTCTCTAAAATAAGATATTCAGTTTGATCTACTATCAATGAATCTCCGGGACAAATTTCATCACTTAAAGTTCTTAATTTAACTATCAAACGATCATCAAGCAATCCATATTCTTTGACTCTAGACAATTTCCTATTTTTAAAATTTTGATCTTCGAGAATAGAAAATAAGTCAGAAGACCAATTTTCCCCTTTTTTAACGAACATATATTGCATCCCCAAATATCGACAAGCACCATCACAATGTTCGCTATCTCCAACCATCAATACCTTACAAGGATCCAACTCCATGAAATTTAAAGCTTTTTGAAAAAGAGATAAATCGGGTTTGTGCTTTCCATATAAAGCACTAGAGACAACAAGTTCGAAATGTGATAAACAATTTACTTTTGCCAACTCATTTCTAATCCACCAAGCATCTTGATATCTATGTGTGTTAGAGATAATCGCCAATCTATAAGAATCTTGATAAAGTCGGTGAATCATCGAAGCAATCCAATCATTTGTTTTAACGACTAATGCATCCGACTTTTTACTAACTACCGATAAAGTATCTCCCCAATCAAAAAAAACTGCTGCAAACTTCATAAAACTCCTCATAATCTGTTTCTTTAAATTCTTTTTCATTTCTAATGTAACGAGCGTTCAAAGCTTGATAATCAACATCTTGATACCATCTTTTATACATTAAATGATATTCCTGTCTATCTTTAATCTCAATCCTATATTGTCGAAGAATCTGTTCATACGAACAATAAACAACATAAACTTTGGCAGATTTGGGCAAAAACACTCCCTCTTTATCCGCCAAATGCCATCCATCTAATACAAATTTAGGATTTTGACATATTTGATTGACGTACTGAAAATTCGCATCAATCGATATTCCCAAACCTTCAACTAAATGCCATTCAAACAATGAATCAAAACAATAATAAAAATGATCCAGCAATTGTTTGGCGAATGTAGTCTTACCACTACAAGATTGTCCAAAAACTACTATTCTATCATCAATGTTATCAATTGTTACTGTCAATTTTAATTCCTACGACTGGCTAAACATTCTATTAGAGTCTCTTGAACTTTTTACTAAATGTCCGTATGAAATAATTGTCGTTGATAACAGTTGTAAACCTTTGAAATTGAATAATTTAAAACAAATTATAAATTATGAAAATGTAGGGCATGGTGAAGGTTTAAATCAAGGGATCAAGGAAGCTGCTTTTGATTTTGTTTTATTTTTGGACGTTGATTGCCACGCTCTATCACATGAATGGGAAAAACCCTTTTTTGAACTGGCAAAAGAATATGATGTAATTGGAGGAAAAGGCTCTCCACAAAAGCCTATTAGACCGTCTTGCATGTTTCTTAAAAAAGAAATTGCCCAAAAATATGATTGGAGAGCCACTCCCGGATATCGAGGCGTTCGAATCACGCCAGAAGGACATGATGTTGCTATTCAAGGATTCTATCAAATGCAACGAGATAACGTCTCTATTAAGCTCCTAGAGCCTCAAAAAAGCCAATATAATACAATCAATGGAGAAGAATGGATTATAGATGGAAAAAGAACTTTTTATCATCACTGGTCAGGCACATGGCTTCAAGAAAGACAAATGGATTTCGCTCAAAACTTAATTGAAGACAAAGAAAAGCTATTTTCTCTTATTCCATGGCGATTGATCTAAATTTTTCTTCAACATATTTCCATGGATTAGGGATTTTACAGCGAACTGCTAAATCTTCAGCCAAGATAAGTGGTAATTGCCATTTTTTGCAATAATAAATAAAATTATCTAATCCCATCCTCTGAAGTGTAAGTTCATCGATTTCATCTCCTTTTTGATCAATCTTAAAGTGGTGATAATGAATTTCCGGCAAATCTAAATCAATAAATTCACACCCCATCTTAGCGACTTGCATATGATAATCTGTGTCTGCAAAAGCTCCATGCCCACGATACCAAGGATCAACCCCTCCGGATTGAATATACGTTTTCTTTGTAAACGCAACAGAGCCTGACATGACATTTTTTCCCGGACCATAAACAGGCTCTTGGAATCTAGGTTCATATCGAAAACACCCCAGAAATTCGTCTTTCATGAAAACGCCCTTTGAAAGATTTTCTACCAAAAATTCCTTACAATCATCAATTTCCATATCTTTCATCATGTGAAAATGTTTAGAGGTAAACATGAATTGATTATCTTTTACTTCTGCAGCCTTTTCCAAGAAAGATTTTGGCAACATTCGGTCAGAGTCTAAATAAACAACAATTGGATATTTTGCTGTGAAAACACCTGCGTCCCACATATTGGCCCAAGAAAATTGTTTTTTGATTCTTGGAACGTTTACAACGTCAAACCCCATGGGGATATAATTAGTTCTGCCATCAACAACCAGTGTTTTTTGACATTTTTCGTACAAAGGCATATCTTCTAAACAAGAAATGGTATAATCCAAAGGATTTCTACGGTCGGCGGAATACATAATAAAGATTGAAATCATAAGTTTATTATAATGAAAACATTTAAAGAATTTTACTCAGCCAACACAGAACAAGAGAAATTTGTTTATCAATTGGCTTACAAAATGGCACAACAGTTAAAGGCGTCTCAAACGCCAATATCAACAATGTCAATACGTCCCGGTGGATTGCCCATCAATGCATACAAAATTCCTAGTAATGAAATTTCTAAAAGATTAGGAATCATGGAAAGAAGATATATCCCATGGCTTATGCAATATGGGATTCTTGCAAACGATCCTGACAGTGGACTTTTCAAAAATCATTGGATTATTGATGCGGATCGATTGGAGCAAACCGTAAGAACGGCTCATAACGTAATGAGAAAAATAACAAATAATGATGCTTTTCAAGCTGGACATTATCTTACCAGCAATCTTTTCAATCAAATGAACAGATCGAATCCTTCTTTAAGAAAATTATAAAAAGATACTTTGTTCTTGCTGTTGATAGTACCAAGTCACATACAAGTCAATTGCTAAATTGGGACTCACTTTCATTTCTTCGCCTAAATCTTTGGATTTATTCTCCAAAGGTTCTGTTAATCCTTCTATCATTCCAGCAATAGCATAAAGATAATCTTCGTTTGCTGTCATAATCCATTTATATTGGAAAAAATCAAAATGACTTTTTGATTTTTCTAATATTGTTTCTCCCCCCATAAAAACATCTGAATCCCAACTTTTTTGGTAAATTCTAAGCGTTCTATAAACATCTTTGTATTTATGATAACAAAATTTTGGCCCAACAACATTATGAGTACCAATTGGCTCTTGATCAAAATAACTAATTGCCGAATATCCATTTTCTTGCAATCTCCCAAAATGTTCTACATCAGGAGTTGCACTCTCGATAAATGGAAAATTTTTAATAATAGACATTCTTAAAATTTTAAGGGCGAAAATCTTCTTTTCTGTGAATGTGTCGAATAACGGAAAAAGAATAGAATGCCAATTCTCATCTTTTTCATTTAGGCTAATAGCCTCACAAATTCTATCATAAGCATCTTCATTAAGAATAAAATCAGCGTCTAATGGCACAAGATAATCTGTTTTAACTTTTGATAACATCTCATTTAACGCTTTGATTTGCGGACGAACGTTTCTTATTTCTTGTAAAATTATCTTATCTTTAAAAGGGGCTATAGAATTAAGACAAGCTCGTTCTGTGCTTTCACCACAAGTCATCAAACAAAAAGTAATCATTGATATTCTTTCAATTGTTCTTCAATTCGCTTTAACGGAATAATATAAGAGATGTGATACACCAAAGATTTATGAGGCACTTCTAAAAACCCTTCACTAAGAGGTATTTTATTAACAATATCAACTCCTCGAACAGAGTGGCACAAGCCAAAGCATCTATACCCATCTTTGGTTTTGTAAAAACTAGGACCGCCTGAATCTCCCATAATTGTTGGAATTGATGTGCGAATGACATCGGATTTTCTTTTCGACTCATTGCCAATCGCGTTTACGGCAGTTATGCGACCATAATCAACTTTAACAAATTCTCCAACTCCACATCCTATACGAAAAACTTCATTATTAATATACAAATTAGGATTAATGTCTATTGCAACAATAGGCATTTGTACATCAGATAAAAATCCGACAATAGACATGTCTGTTTCTTCATCACTAAACAAAACTTTTCCATCATAATCATCAAAACTTACAAGTGTTGACCAATTTTTATAATTACCTTTTCTAATGGTAACATCTTTATCGATAGCCTTTAGTAAAGAGATTATTCCTGACGATTTTCCAGTGACATGTTCGCAACTTAAAACAATATTTTTATATCTAGCACCAACTTTTTCGCTGTGAATGATAACGCCTGTGCCTGTTGAATTATCTGGGCAAATAATTAAAACAGTAGGATATAAACATTTCTCATGGAATTCTTTATCTGGTTCATATGCAAAAAGTGGCGTAATCATTAGCACAAAACATATCAAAAACTTATCCATCAGAAACTCCTAGTTTCTAATATTTAGTATACAGGGTTCCTTTTTCCTCATGCTATAGCGTTAAGTTGAAATCGATGAATTGAATCTGCATGTCATTAAAAAACCCCTCAACCTCGTTTGGTTTTAACTGTTGTTCATTAATGATAAGTTCTTTGAAAGAAGGGACTAGAAAAAAGGAACTTAACGGCTCATCCTTAATAACACGCTCTTTGATAATTTTCAGGTCATTAAACCACCAATGATAAGCCTGCAAAGGAGTTTTTTCAGGTCTTGTGAAAAGAGGCTCTTCTCCGTTAATTTGTTCGCGTATTTCGTCCTGCGTCAAAAACAAATGAACATAAGCCTTGTTTAACCCTTGTTTATAAACATGAGTTGCATGTCTTGAAGTCCAAGGATGGCATCTTACATAAACAATTGATTGCCCAAATCTTAATAGAGATTTTACCTTCTGCATTACACCAACAGGATCCTTGCAATGATCCAAAACATCATACAAAATAATAACATCAAATGATTCTTCTTTCAATTCATTGATATCATCAGTAAATTTCACCTTCTGGATTGTGTTCCAATTATCGCTTTTAACAATATCATAACCAACAACACTTGTTGCCCCCCTCAATGCTGCTTGTCTGGCAATCCACCCATCCCCGCAACCAAAATCAAGAACGCTTAAATTTTCTATTGGCCTATCTAAAGTTGCGTCCAAAACAGAATTAGCCCTATTAATTTGATTCTCTTTATTACTGTTTGCGATCAAATGATTTTTAACTGCTTCTGGCCAACAATCTATCGCCATCAAGTCACTAACGTGTTTTTTTCTTGCGGCTATCCACGCTTCGTCGGGTTTATCTACAACAGGTTGTGCAATAGGTTGTGCGATAGGTTGTGCGACCTCAACTTCCTTGATGACAGTTTGTTGAATTGTTTTCTTAATAACAGGCTCTTCCATAATTGTTTGCATAAGAGCTTCAGGTGTACCTTGAACATCATTGATTTCTTGTTCAATTAATTGTTTAGCACGTTCGATAACTTGTAAATATTTTCTAATTTTTTCTACGTTCATTTAATGAAATGTTCCTTGTAATAAATCCAAGCTCTATGGTTATTGGCTCGATTTGATTGTGTAAAATGTAATCCCTCTTCTTCGCCTGTTATCTTTCTCCCAAAATCTCTATGTAAAATTTCAATCATTTGATCTGGTTTGATTCTGATGCTGGGTTCTTGTGCTAAAGTATACATTAATAAACCCTGTTCATCTGCTTGTGACAACTGTGTATATTTTCCATGAGTTTCCCATGTTTCACATATTTTTTTAGCAAAATCATAATCAGGCGGAAGCCCCATAAATCCAGAGTTAAGATTACTTGAGTTTTGCGGAAACAAACAATCATAGCGACCATAAAATCGAACTGGTTCTTCCAGAATTAAAGCTTTATTTGAATTTAAAAATTGGTCTATCTGGGGAAATTTTTTAAGTAAAACAATATCATTGTCCATAATAATTTCATGCGAGTTAAGTCTGAGTCTAGCGGGACAAACTTTCCACATTGTTCCGCCGCACAAAGTTCCATTTGGTTGAAACGTTCCGTCTTTCCTTTGTGGAGTTTGAACATTATCTGGAACAGGGCAATTAGACCAATCTTGTAATATTAAATGTATAGATTTACCTTCAATAAATTTTTTAACAAAAGCAATTTGTTCTTTTGTTAACCCATTATAGCATATGGCCCAATCAAAATTATCAAATCCCAGTGCTTCAACTGTTCGTTTTACTGACTCTTCAAGTATTTCTAGCCCTTGTTGCAAGCAGGGGCCACAAGTCCATCTAAAAAGTGGTTTCATATACTCTATTAGAGCATGGAACAAATGGAAAAAATCGAAAAATATGCTATTGAATTAGAAAATCAAATTCGACAGATCAGTGATTTTAAAAGTAAGATGGAAGAATTGCTGTTGTCTGTTAAACAGATAGCTAATAGACAGACACAAAATTTAACTTCTGAAGTGAAAATGCTTCGAGAAGACATGAACATTCTGACAAATCATCTTCTTCTCAAAGGAATGCCCGGAATCAATCGTTATGAGGTAAATCTTCAAAGATTGCGAGATTTAATCGCTTCTGATGATTGGCCTCAAGCTGTGCCTTATGAAATGATTCCTAGAACAGAAGAAGATAAACAGGTGCGTGCCGAATCTATTCTCGACATTTTTGTCACAGAATTCGTTCAAGATAAAAGAGTTTTAGATGTAGGTTGCGGCGAAGGACATATGGTCCAATCGCTCATCAACAGAGGTGCCCAAATTGCTGTTGGATTTGATCTTAAAAAAGAATGGAAATTCAACAGTTACGAAAAAGGAGTGTGGACAACCAATCTTGAAGAGATTAAAAAATATGCACCTTATGATATTGTTATTGCTTATGACGTTTTGGATCATGTTCAAGTGGTAAATCCTTATGAGTTGCTTCATGAAATAAAAAACGTTTTATCGCCTTCAGGTCGTTTTTACATAAGATGTCACCCTTGGTGTTCAAGACATGGCGGTCATTTGTATGACAAAATTAATAAAGCATACATGCACATGATGTTTGATGAAACTGAATTTCTAAGACTCTACGGAATTGTTCCTCCATTCACGATGAATTTAATAAATCCACTTGATGTATATCGAGACTGGATTAAAGCTACTGGATTTATAATTACCCGAGAAGTTATTATTCGTAAAGAACTGGAAGATTTTTTCAAAAATGTACATCCTATTTTAAAAGAAAAATTAGATAGTCACAATGTTGATATGTCTAATTTGGAAATTGAATATGTAGATTACGTACTAGAAAAAACAAAATTAGATGAACAAATTTTTTGACAACATCTTATATCCATATTTTTTACCAATTTTAACAAAATCTTTTTTAATATTTTGATTTTGTATTAACGGTATCTCAAATTGTTTAGTTTGTTTTTTTAGAGTGTTTGCTGTTTTATCATTAAACATGTTTTCTGTCGGCTTTACTTCTAAGAAGTTTAAAACATTTAAAACATCATCTTCAATATGATGAAAGCAGTACCCTCTATTAGATAGCTTATTTTCTATCATTTGATTCCATTTTATGTAATACAAACACCCTCTGTCATAAATAGTGAGAGATTCGTCTTTAAGCTCTGGCAACTGTGTGTAAATAAAATTTTCCCACTCTTCCTTAGGAGAATTTGGATCTTTAAAATAATCAAGATAATTACAAAATGAGTTAACAACATCAACAGGGTTTCTAACTACATGAACAATATACGTTTCTTTAAAAATTTCATGATCAAGATAAGGTGCGGCCATATAACTTGATTCAGCAATTATGGTATCGGGGTTTATCCAATTAGGAGATTTGCAATTATATTGTGATATCTCACTTAAAACTTTTGGTTCTTCGTGGTTAAGTCTTTTTAAAGCCCCATCTATACCTTGCCAATCAAATATTGATTCGTGTCCACAAGGTATTCCTAAGCTAGTCAATAATTTCGCAAAATAAACAGTCCCACATCTTCCAGTTCCTGTGACCAAATACTTTAGCACGTCCATTTTTTTCTCAATGTCTCACATAAATTTTTAATAAATGGGGTGTTTGGATAAAAACATTCCCCCGATGTTTTATATACGATATTTTTCCAAATTCGATTATATTCAACGCGATTTTCTGACAACTCTTCTTGTTCAACTAATTTCTTTAAATCATTCCATGGTTCGTAAATCTGATTATTTTTATAGTTTTCTCCGCCAAAACATTTTCTTGTATGAATGGCAATAACGTCGTCTAAAATTGCAAACTTATCTTGAGGCTTCTCCATAATAGAGTGCCACCAAATATCTATCCCCCAACAGCTTACTGAGTGGTCAAAAGAATGAATGCATTTTTCAAGTGTTTCTTTAGAAAAACACGGACACATTACTTCAACAAAATTCGTATACCTCAAAACGCAAGATGGGACATTTAAGGTAATTGGCACATCGTAATATCCAATTATTGAGGGCTGGCATAATTGAAGCTCATGTTTGTTGGCCAATTCGAAAATTCTATTGATATCTTTGGTAATTAAGTATAAATCATCATCTGGAATAAACACATAATCATATTGCTTAAAGAAATTTGGATCCTTTTGAAACAACTTTTTAACAATATTGAATTTTGTACCTTTTTGACGAACGAAATATTTACATTTTTTTTGTAATTCGTCGGCAATATTATCGTCATCTTCATAATAGATAAAATAAGTATCAAAATTTGGCCTATCCCTAAGCCAAATATAATACATAGATTCTTTTCCAACTGGAGATATCAAAAGATTTTTCAAAAACCATCCCTTTCTCTAATAGCTATAATTATGGAATTTATCATAATATCGTCTCCTTGTATAGGAGGTTTAATAAAAATAAATTTAAGAAGCAAAAAAATTGAAAAATTGATGAGCGGAAACATCCGTGGTATTTGCAAAAATGACAACTCTATTTATTACGTAAATGGTGATAAAAACGCAATATTTTCCAATGGATCAGAGCTTTTTTCTTTTAATGGAAATGGATCTTTACATGATTTAAAATATTTTGAAAAAAATTTTTATTTAATGTCAACCATCGAAAGAAAAATGATTAAATTTGATATTGATGGAAAATTAATTAGCGAACTATCTTTTGACAATTCTTATTGGCCTAATTGTTGCATTATCGACCCTAAAACTAAAAACATATTAGTATTTTTAAGTGCTAAAAGACCATATTCTAATTCTAAAATTGTCTGTTTAGATGAAAACAACAATTTTTTATGGGAATTTAATTGCTTAGAAGGTGATGAAATTCATAGCCCATTCTTAATCAATGATAAATTATATTGGTGTCGCAGCAACCATAACTGTGTTGTCTCTGGCTCACTTTCTTTGCATCTTTGTGATATCAAAAAAATTTTAACAAACAATTCAGGGTATACAAGAGGATTATATCTTACAGATACTGAACTGTTTCTAGGCACAAGTGAAAACAGACATGCGGAAACATCACTGTGTAACTCTGAATTAAATACTGGGGGCGTTCATTACTATTCATTGGAAAATAACAAATTCATTTTAAAGCATACATTTTGTTTAGAAACAAAAGAAGTGTATGATATTATTGCTTATGCTTAAACAACAATTATGTTTTCATGACTATCTTGAATATGATAAAATCCCAAATTCAATTGGAATAGTTGGGTTCCATCCAACAGAATGGCGAGTTGGAGACATTTCTAAAGCTCACAATATCGTATATCTAATAAAAACATTAGCATCATTAGAAATGCATGTTGATCAAATTATTTTATACGTTTGCGTAGAAGGTTTTGAGTTTATTGGTAAATTGTTCGATAATGTACAAGTAAAAATGATTGATGTGCCAGAAGAAATTGAAGGGCATGTATCGGGAGATAAAACTGTGCGACCAGTCCCTAAATATGCATTGTTAGAAAATGAATGGCATAACTATGAATTTGTTTTTTTTACTGAGGCCGATCATGTAATATACTCCAAAAATTTAAATAGCATATTAAATGAAATAGACAATTCTCAATATTTAGCTGCACATAGATTTGAACAAAAATATCAAAAATACAATCAACAAGGTCAACCTATTACGCAATTTAATAACCAGCAATATGTTTTATATAATGATTGGGAAAAAGAATTTAATCATTATAATGCAAATTTAATGACAGCAAATACATATAGAGCATCATATAGTGCAGCTTGGATCGCAAGATCATCTGCTCTTAAGAATGTGAATTTTAATAGATTTGAAAAAAAAGCTCTAGGTTCGCCATGCATATCAGTTTTCGACACACTTCAATGTTTAAAAACTAAAAATAGATTTTCTTTTTTCGTCGATCATTTAAGTGGTTTTGATAATGCTTTAAAAGAGGGTGGATTGCATATTAAAATATTTCCGGGAAAATGGTAATGAAATTAATTCACGTAACAAGAAATTCTCCTAATTGGCTAGATCTTGAAAAAGATTATGAATCTCATCAAATTAAAGAAAATATCAAAAATAATATGAGAAAAATCTTTAAACAATGGAATTTACATCTAAAACCTAGTTATTTTATTTTTCGTAATTGGATTGTAGAAATTGCAAAAAATAACCATAAAAAAATTAAAGCTGATCTCTATTTTCAAACAGCACTAAACATTCAAGATAATATAAAAGAAATAAATGATAAGTATATAGTTTTATTTACAGATGATGATGATTGGAACCATCCTAATATAGCTAACTTTCTTTTTGAATTCTATCATCAAAACCCTGATGTTGATGCTATACAATGGAATCACTGTGCTTTCTGCAGTAACTTTCAGCAATTTAAAAACAACAATTACAAAGAACCATATTTTATATTAACAAATAACACATCATTTCATACTAATAATTACGTTTTAACCGACAATTTTTTTAAAAAATTCAATTCAACCGAAGATATTCATTTGTTGAACTATGGTAAAGATTGGGACATTTATTATGGCCATACTAATATAGACATCTTTTTTAAAGATAAAATTAATTTTAAAAAAATCCCAAACTATTTAAGCGTAGCAAGTAAAACTATATCTTCTTATTCATATTGGTGGGAGAATGATGCTTCAAAATTAATTGACATCATCGAAATCTGTACGAAAGGATCGTATCAAACAATACCAAGTCAAATTGAATGGGCAAAAGAAGAAGTATTAGAAACTTTAAATGCATACAAAAAACTAAAATTTAAAAAAACAATTATATGATTATCGGGTTTTTTCACATAGGAGCACTAGGAAGATGGCATAAAATATATCAATCACAATTTGAACTACTTAAAAGTTCTGGATTGTATGATAAAACGGATACAATCTATATTGGAATTTCTGGACAAGACATAACTGACTTTTTATTGGCCGATGATAAAATTAAAATAGCCCACATAGATAACAAGCTCGAAAACGGAGAAATATCAACAATTAAATTTTTACATAAGCTTTGCTGTCAATCTGAAGTCAACTTTAAATTATGGTATATTCACACCAAAGGAGCACACTATACAGAGAAATGTAAACCTCATATGATAGAAAATGTTGATTCTTGGCGTGAATATTTAGAATATTTCATAATTCAAAAACACGAACAATGCGAAAAATTACTTGAAAATTATGATATATGTGGAACAGAGTATTCTACTGATAACTTTTTTTCTGGGAATTTTTGGTGGGCAAACTCAAATTATGTTAAAAAAATAGACTTTAAAGGCGAATGGCTAAAAGGTTATACTTTAGGAAAATGGAAGAGTAAAAGACATCTAGCAGAACGCAATTTTATAGGAACGGCATATCCAAAAGTATTTAACTTTATGACCATTTATAAAAATAGCCGAGAAGCCTATTTTAACAAAATAAACAAAACACAATATGTTAAACAATAAAATTATAGTACCAAGGATAGAAACTCATGTTTCCCACGCATGCAATCTCAAATGTGATAATTGTAATCACTTTTCTAATTTTAAAGTAAAATCAGAAGAAATCATCACTGCTGAATTATTTAAACAATGGAACGAACCTTGGACAAAAAAAATTATACCTCATATTTACCAATTATGCGGAGGAGAGCCCACATTAAATAATCATTTAACTGATATCTGCTATGTGGCTAGAAAATTATGGAATAAATCAAAAATATTATTGATTTCCAATGGGTTTTTCCTTAAAAATCACCCTAACTTACCAGAAGCTCTTGAGGCTAATAACATCAAATTAATTATTTCTATACACGATGATTCAGAAGAATATCTTAGCAAAATCGAAGAGATAAAAACATTAATTTCTTTTTGGAAAAAACATTTCAATTTTGAAATCGAATACAGAGAGTCCTACTTAAATTGGTTTAAAACATTTAAAACAAATGAAGATGGAAAAACAGTTCCTTACAATGACAACAACCCTATTATGAGTTTTGAAAAATGCTTATCTAAAAATGCTAAGCAATTATTCAATGGACTTTTATTTAAGTGCCCCCCCTTAGCTTATCTCAATTTAATTAATAAAAAATTCAAGCTAGAAAAAGAGTGGAATTATTATCTCGAATACGAACCACTTAAACCAAATTGCACCTATAATGAACTTATAAATTTTTTTTCAATCAAACATGAAAATTATTGCAACATGTGTGCTTCAAATCCCACTCAATACAAGAAACCCAACCCATTAATACAATTAAAAGTTAATTTTTAATACCAACAAACACATCTGAAAATCCTATACTTGCTCCTAATTGTTCCAGTTTTTTAAACCAATAAAAATCTCCAGCGTAATCGTCACTTTCTGTCCATTTGGCTTTTTTTGCTAAATTACTTTTCAACATAACATTCATAGTGTCTATATCCGATTTAACAAAACTTCCTACCCAGTTTTTAGGCATAGTATAATATAAGTATTGCTCTTGTCGGCGAACACGGTAATTAATATTACACACGATCATATCGTAATCTTTTACTTGTTTTAAAAATGTTGATAAAGCGGTTCGATAATAGATGTTATCATCATCCCAAAGCACAATATACTCGCCATTGGCCATTTCTATTCCTACATCTCTCGCTTTATGACCCTTAGATGTGCCATTATTCTGTTCTTTGTCAATGCATTTGTATCTAATATTATAATGTTTACATATTTTAACTACTTGATCATCCAACCCGTCAGATACAACTATATGTTCACATAAATCCTGTACATCTTGATTTTTTACTTGCTCTATGCAAGATATCAACCATGCATGTCTTTGATAAGTCGGAGTTATAATACTAATTTTTGGAAATTTCAACATAATTTAGATAAACAATAATTAATTGCTCTTTCTTCATTCCCCGTAGTGCAAAAGAGTTTTATTACCTCTTTTAAAGTAACGTCCTTTAATGGGTAAACTTGATCCGCAGACGCATGATCGTCAGTAGAGCCTAATCCTTCTTTTATTGATTGGTTAACTTCTTGAATATACTTAGCCACTTTAAGTCTATTTTGCATTCCAACAAAAGCTCTAATAATATGCACATTTTTAGGGTCTACAATTGGAGTAAATATGATATTGTTTTCGACTAGAGGGATTGATTCATATAAATCAAAATGCCTCAATTGAGTATATCTCATTACTAGCTCATCATGAATATTAAAATTTAATGAGAACCCAAAATTTGATAAAATCTCAATTCTAAACTCATGATTATTTATAGTTTTGTCAATGTCTCTCTGCCATTCTAGTAAAAAATTCATAGCCGCCTTGCTTGTCTTTCTATAATAGAAAACACCATTATTGCTATTACAATTAAACAATGACATTTCATTCATTAATGGCAATGGATCTTTTATCCAAAAAACATCAGAATCGCAAAATAGAATATCTGATTCTGGTATCAATCGAGAGACCTCATTAATGTCGAAAACTCTCGACATTAATTTTGATTGGTAATAAGAATTTTCAGGGAATTTACTTTTTTTATTATAAACTTTAAAATTGAGTTTTTTAGGATAAACTCCCCAATCAATTCTCTTTGAAGAAAGATTAATTACATAAATTGGAATAAATTTATTATAAGCTCTCACTGACGCAATTGAAAATATCAATGGGTTGCTTACGTCATCTTCGGCTCTATCACATTCCGTCCACCAATGATAAATTAATGCTGTGCTCATGCTAATTTTATCTTTTTAATTAAAGTATTGCCATGACAAATAACATCAATTTCAGTTTCGTTAATCATATTAACACATTGATCTTTGTTTGAAAAAATTGGTTGCCCAGCAGTATTTAATGATGTGTTCAACAACATTGGGATCCCCGTCTTTTTATTAAATTTATCAATCAAATTGTAAAAAAGTTTATTAGACTCACTAGAAACAGTTTGTATCCTGCTTGTATTATCTATATGCGAAACTGACGGTATCTTGTGTATCTTATCATCTCTAACCTTAACTGCTCTTAACATAAACTTACTTGAATTACAATGAAACCATTTTTTACATTCTTCTTCTAATACACTGGCCGCATATGGTCTCCAAAATTCTCTTTTTTTTACTTTATTATTTATTATGTCTTTTCCATTCTCTAAAATTGGAGACATTAATATTGATCTATTTCCTAGTGCCCTCGGACCAATCTCTCCTCTTCCCTGAAACCAACCTACAATTTTTTTTTGAATTAACATATCTACTACCTCATCTATTGTTTCTTCAGACGGTATTTCTTTCAAATCGTCTTCTTGCCAAAAAGGAAAATTTATATTTGAAAATTTATCTTGCCCATAATAAATCCTTAAAAATTCGATGCAACCCAATGTCAGCCCGCCATCATAACAATGTGGAGGTATAAACAAATTATCTCCATAATACTGATATAGCATCTCATTTAATACAGAATTCTGAGCACAACCCCCTGTATAACTTATTCTTTCATTTAACAAACAATATCTTTTAAACAAATTGATTATTGTATAAATCCCAATTTTATGCATTGTAGCTAACCAATTATTAAATTCAGGTTCGCCAAAATATGATGTCAAATTTGAATTCTTAACTATTTCTGTTAAATTAATGTCATCAATATCATAATCATTGTAATTTAAATCACTTGGATGTCCGTATGATTGGGCTCCCATAACTTTTCCAGCAAAATCAATTCTTGCCCCTTTTAATCCCAGTTTGTATCCAGCTTCTATGAGCATCGACGACAAACTAGGCTGTGATGTTTGATATAACACCTTTGCTTTATAAATATCATTTGGATGTTGTATGACTTTGTGAGTTTTAGAATAATCTCCAACCCCATCTACAATTATAGATTTTGATATATCAGAATCGCAAACAGGCCACACGCTTAACGCATGTGCATAATGATGATCAAGACAAAACGTTGGCACATTAAAACCATAAATTCTAGGTCTCTCTTCCCATAATGTAAACTCATTTTTACAATATCCAAATCCACAAAATGCTATAGCATCTGGTTCAAAATTCCATTTTTCACAAGCTAATTTTATAAATTTGATTGCAGTCTCTGTTTTTAACCTCTCATCAGATCCCACTGGCTTTGAAGGAGGCCATCCATCAAAAAAAGAATCATGTTTTATTCCAGTGATCCTTTCTATCTTCATATATTTAATTTCCGAACCATCAAATCCAGCTACTGACGCGTCATGCCATCCATAAAAAGCTATAAATTTCATAATTTTATTTCTCTTTGTAAAATATAATCTACGAATTGGACCTCATCAATTCCTTTCAATTTATCGCTAAAAAAACCTTCTATCTCTTGCTTTGCAAATCGTTCTTTGACAACTTTAAAACCAAAATTTTTAAAAAACGAAGAATTTATTGGAATTTTGTTGTGAAACATTCCATTATTATTTTCATTTAACAAATGAGAATAGGCTTTATTTTCCACATCATGCGTTGCATGCCTTGATGTCCAAGGGTGAGTCCTTAAATAAATTTTCCCTTTAATGCTTAATAAATCACTAATTTGCTTAAACACAGCATGTGGATCTTGGACATGATTCAGTATGTCGAACGCCAAAATTACATCAAATGGACGACAACCATAAATTTCATTTAAATTAGTTGATAACAACAAATCGCATTTTTTCCAATTAACATGTTCTTTGAAATCATAACCCACGGAAAGTTTAGTCTCGCACTTATGTGCATAAATCACCCTACAACCTTCACCACACCCAAAATCAAGAAATTTTTTACTAGTTAAATTTTCTTCAACAAATAACTCAATTATAATTCTTGCTTTAGTTTCATCAGAAACACTTAAAACACTATCATCAAAAGCTTTAGGCCAAAAAATCATTATATTCATATATATGGATAATGATTTTGAAAAATTTGATATATAAAACTAACCCAAAAATCATACATTGTCCTCAATGCGAACCAGACGATCCATTGTTGAAAATATTCATAAGTAAATTAAAAAAAAGATTATTCGATCCACTCAATAGTAACTTAGATATAATCTCTTGGGACAACAATGCAAAAAACAACATATTAAAACACAGTGCAAACTTACTAGATTACAAAATAAAATTTCTTGGACAAAATTCTATTTGGGACAACAACCGCATAAAAATAAAATTAACAAATGATTTTTTGAAATCTACAAAAAAGAAGTACATAATGGGAATAGACTCTTATGACGCTCTAATCGTTGGAGATTTAAATGATTTAATTGCCAATTTTGAGCTTATGAAACCTCATAAGCTTATATTCAACGCAACAGTCACATCATATCCGCCAGTTTCACTCTTAACTGACTTTGAAAAAAATAAATTTAAAGGCCCATGGACTCATTTAAATGCAGGAGCATGGATAGGAGAAGTAGATTATTGTCGATACTTTTTTAATAATCTTATGCCAAAATTAAAAAAAGCACAAGAATTATATCCAGTTAATGATGGACTAATGGGAGAGCAAATTCTTGTTCGACTAATGTTAATGGAAGAATACCCATTAACATCCATAGATTGGAAGTGTGAATTATTTCAAATAGTTAGAGAACCGAATGTTTACCCAAAAGAACTTCAATCTAACAGAGGAATAGAAGTCAATAATAAAACATTCAAACAATTTATGGTATAATTATGAAAATTTCATTTATCACATATTATCATAGTCGCCGATTAGACAATCTTTTGCAAACTTTAAGATTTCTCAACATAAATCACTCCGATATAATATCAAATTCAGAGCTTGTTTTAGTTTGTCAAGATAATCATCAAATCGAAGTCGAGGGATTTGCTGAAGTGAATCAAATTCTCATGAATACGCCAGAAATGAACGTGCCAATGCTAACCAATGAAGGTGTCAAAGCTGCCAAACATGATAAAATTATCGTCCTAGAAAGCGACAGAATCCTTCCTAAAGGATATTTTAGAGAAGTCCTTGATGAACTTCATGAGGGGGTTATGATCACAACGAAAAAAATGAAAAAGCTCTTAAACCCAGCTACGGATGAAGAAATCATTAGTGAAACATTTGAAACCTATTGTGATGATCGAAGTGTTACTTGTGAATTTGGAATTAAAAATATGTGGAGCGGCAATACCGCTTGTATGAAATCTGATTTTTTAAGAGTCGGTGGAATTGATTCTAACTATATTGGGTATGGCTGGGCAGATTGCGATATGACACTAACAATGGAAAAGGCAGGAATTAAATCAATATATAAAGACAATTATACAGAATTACATTTATGGCATGAGGGTCAAACCTATGGACAAACTGACCAAAAAGAACTTTTTATAAATAACTGTATCTACTGTTGCAAAAAATGGAATCGAGCAATCCCAAATTTCATGATTAAAGAAATTTCAAATTATCGTAAAGGCAGATTTTTCATATAGTTTAAATAGCTTTCATAAATATCATCTGCGACTGTTTGAGTGTAAAAGCTAAAATGAGAAACTAATGCCGTTCCACATACCCCATTATATCGTTCAAATATTTCTGGAGCCATGCCTGACAACCACAACTCCTCTTTAACCCCTACATTTCCATCAAATAAAGCAAAATGCCTTCCAAACCAACAAATGCAATTTATATTAAATCTCAAAACCTCTCTACGTGCGTCTTTATAACAAATAAAGTTGTCAATAAATAAAGAATTCTCTTTCTTATTTGCTAACAAATCTAAAAAAAATAAATGCTTTTTTCTAACATGTTCATTATCAGTCCACCAATCGCCTTCAAACCTTAATTGCGAATGCAAAACATTATTCATGCTATTATTAACAATAATTGGATAAACTAACAACAATTTCGGATTGTTAATCCTATAGTCTAACAAATTTTTAACTGCGTCTTCGTGAATGTAACATATATCATCATCAAATCTAATGTAAATCGTATTTGAATCTATACAATATTTAAAAAAATGATAAATGCTATCACACCAATTTGGCTTAATTTTCGGCTCAATTAATTTAAAAAAAGAATTTTCATTCACAAGATCCTTAATGTAATTTATGTCTTCTTCATTTTCAGTATTGAGCCAGAAATGATGCTCGTCTATAATATGACGATTTGATAATAGATAAGAAGCTAAAATTTTTAAATATTTCTTGCGACCTGCTGGTGTTACACTCACAATTTTATAACCATGATACATAAAAATATTTATACCAACAAAGCCATTATTTACTATTATTGGGACAATTGGTCTCCAAACGCTTATAAAAACATTCGAGTCCCTATCATCCTATCTATCGCCACACTTAGGGCGTACAATGCTTATACCCCAATATACGTTCTCGATTGCAGTAATCGATTATCTAACTGGAAAGATTTACCACAAAAATTAGGGTTTGAAGTATTACATTGGAAGAAAAGTTTTCATGATTACTCAAAACCTTGGACAGAATTCTTAGCGAGGATGAAAGACGTAAACCAATTTTCTCACCAAATTCCAGCTTCTGAAATCATCTACTGCGATTCTGATGTCTTTTGGTTAAAAGATCCACTTCCATTTAATCAATCACCTGACCTTTTTTCCTGTGATAAATTTAATAATGGGTTTTATTACTTCGATAAAACATCAAACGCCTGTCAGAAATTTTTTGAATTGTTCAATGCCTATGCTTTAATTGCATTAAATGATAAACGTATCAAAAAATTCTTGAAACGCACAAGCAGCACAATTGCACTAGATGAAATCATCACTAGCCATCTCTTCGAATTAAAACCCTATCTTACCAATCGACTTAAACCAGAAGAGCATGGTTTAATGTCTCATTTTGTAAAACAAAGAGTTAATAAAAAAGAATTAAAAATGCTTCATTGTAATGGGCTATTTGTAAAAAATAAGTTTTACAAAAATGACGCAAATCAAGAACACTCAAGAGGATTATGCTGCTTAATTTTCAGGGAATTTTATGAAGCTATTCAAAAAACTCTACCTCAAGAAGATTTTGAGCTTATTTTTACAACAGATGAAATTAATTATTATTTAAAAAAACAAATCGATTTATTGGGATCTAATTTCCAAAAACAATTAAATTTGCTCAATTTAAACCCTCTCGACGTACATTTAAATGAAATTCTAAATAATATATAAACTATGAATTTCAAAAAGTGGCTTGAACATGATCTGAAGTCAATGACTTATAATTCAGAAGAATTGAAAAACTATATCGATCCAGATTTAATTTGGCGAAATCGTACCCCTATTAAAAATTCTGGCGGAAATATAGTCGCTTTCATCTATACAACAGACCATGAAATGTTATATTCCGACAAATACAATGACACACATTATGATATAGCACATAATTATAGCATAAAACACCACAATGGAAAAAATCTTCATGGAAGATTGGGAGCGATTAATAACAAAATTTATGTGTCTTTTTGGGAAAATAAACCTGAAATTCTAAACACTTTGTTAAAGCCTTGTTTAAAGCCTTGTTTAAAACAATTATTAGATGATAATTTGATAAAAGCCGATAGAGACTTAATTTCAATTTCGGGATTAGGAACTGTTCCAATATCACAAATACCAGATATGTTTAAAGATCCATCGCAAGAAGAAAAAGAGAGACAAGAGTTAATGAGAAAACTCCATTTAATGAATCCTCAACAAAAGAAAAATACAATGGCTAAATTAGGACTAGCTTCAGGATATAAAAAGAGCCCTTGGCAATCTGCAAGTGATGAATTAGGGATCACTTCCCCCGGAAAAAGAATTTGGGCCTTAAACTCAGAAACTTTTAGGACGTAATTTATTAGCCATTAGTGGGGGAGCAATTTCTTCTAAAAACTTAGGAGCAACAGACACGCCGTAAGGGATACGTTCGACAGGGTTTTTTGCCATCTCCATATTTGAAATAATTTTCGGTAAAATACTATCAACATAAGCACGACCCTGTCGTGTATCGCAATTAAAAATTAACATAAAATTCCTTTCTTGTTATAAAATATCATAGTAAGAAACTTTAGAATTTTTAAAAAATGGAGAAATATTTATTGTTTTATTTTTAAACACAATTCTCTTTAGATTTAAATCTTCATCTTCTCCATAAACATTATTAGTATAAGCATATCTTTCTAATTTCCTGATGGTAGTTTCTAATTGATTTAAAAAATCAATAGAATTCGGATCATATTTCGATACAATTTTTTTGAACAAAAACCATGGAAAAAAATTAACCAATTCATTTTTATCAATGAAATAAGAACAAATTATAGAACATTGTGCCTGTTGAGCAAGTCTATGAATGTTATTATCAAAATTTAGCAATTCATTTATATACAAAGTGTTTTCTTTAATCTTTATGCCGTCTAATATTCTGAAAAACTCCCAAACATGATAAAAATCTAAAGAAATTGTTTTAATTTTTAAACCATGAGCGGCACACTCAAGAGTAGCGGCTTCAGATCCGTCCAACCAATCATGTTTCTGAATGTGGCCAAGTTTATTCTTTGTTCTATTAAGACTTTTAAAAATCAACTCTTTATTTTCTATCTTTTCTAATGTTAATTTACTAAAAGCTAGTTCTATAACTTTTCCCCAATTTAGTCTTAATTTAAAATTTAACAATTTTTCTTTATTATAAATGCAAAAATAGTCATGTAATAATTCGACATCTTGCCCATTATGTAGAAAATTAGTATAACCACAATCATGTCTTATTACAGAAGAAGTGTTGTCTAACAATGATTCTATCCGAAATAACCAATTCTCTTCTGTCCAAAAAAAATCACAATGTTGTATAATTACCCATTCTTCAAGATCTATATTACGAAATGCCCAATCTATTAATTTTAAATGCACTTCTGAATATGAATTCGCTTTAACAACCCTAAACTGAAATTCTTTTTTTAAGTCTTTTAATGTTTCAAGTAAATGAAAATTTGATAAATTTTTATTATTTAATAAAACAACAACGTCCAAATCGCTTAAATCACTTTTGCCGCCATAAGTCTCCGCAATATTTTTTAAACAAGCGTGTGCAAAAAATGAATATTTTCCAATTGGAAGAATCAAACTCAAGCGATGATTCATTTTACCTCACCTCTCAACATAATTTTATTTCATCCCAATCAAAACTTTGATCAATCCAACCTTTAATAAACGAATCATAATTCTTCAACTTCTCAAATATAGATGTTTTTTGATTCATTTCTATCAACTTCCAATGTTTATCTCTTAATAGAAATTTATGCAACATATAAGGAGCTTTTAACTGAATATCATCGATGCCAACATGCCCACCTTTTTTTAAATGTTTATATGTATAATACCAATCGATTATAGGGATAGGGAATTCATGTCCACCATCAATAAACACAAAATCTAATTTTAAATCAGATAACTTAGGCAAAATCTGATCTGACAGACCTTTAATAATTTTCACGTTAGAAAAAGATATCCCCAACTCTATGGCAACTTTATTTAAGTTTGTCATATCAGTTGGGGATATCGAATAATGATTCTGCGAACGCATCGCAAAAAATAAAGTGCTTAAACCAGCACCAGTTTCTAATGAAGTGCCATTCTTAAAATATTTTACCAACAATTCATAACATGCATAATCAATAGGCCCATGATCGTGAACTTTATGATTATGAAAACTGTTCCAAAGCTTTTGATGATGCATAAAATTATTTAGTCAAAAAAGAAAGATCTCCTTTCATAACAGCTTTAATGTTCCCAGTTTTCTTGTTCAATCTGTGATCCACAATTCTGCCTTGCAACAAATTGTAGGTTCTGACCTTGTCTCCGCGACCACCATCCCCTAAAACATCCTTACGTATCTTGGCATATTCTTGATCATTTTCTTCCTTACGCTTCTCGTGAACACGAGCGGTTAAAATTTTAATCGCCTCTCGTTTATTGGAACTCTGATCACGACCATTAATTCTAACCACAATACCAGTAGACAAATGTGCAGCACGCACAGAACTTGCAACTTTGTTAGTGTTTTGTCCACCTGCTTTAATACTAGAACACATCGTCGTAATCTCTATCTCATTTTGAGGCAGAGGCTCATACTCAATGTCATCAAAAAGCGGCAATACTCCGACAGATACATAAGAAGTCTGCTTCATGCCTTTAGATTGATTCTTAGGAATTCTTTGAATAACATGATTGCCTGTCTCATGTTTGAAATATTCAAAAACCCTTTCGCCACTTATTTTTAGGACAGCGTGTCCATAAACAGAATACAGCACTTCTGTTTTTAAATTTTTAGCTTTAGCATAAGCCAAATACATATCGCGAAGATCATCTAAAAAATTCTTAGAATCATCTCCGCCTTCCCCAAAATGTAATTCAATAATTATCTCTTTGGACGCTTTTAATCGTTCATCAAAGAGACCCCCGATACTGCTCCCCTTCTGCCGTCGAGTTAAAGACACCCCCAGTTGCTATTAGACATTTTCTCTCTCCTTTATTAATTTTTTTTGACCAAAATAGTCAACAATATATTTTATGACAATTTTTTACAAAAAACCATCATAAATATCAAAAATACCGATTTTTGGAGAAATAAAATGCTTTCATTTTACGAAATGTTGAAATTGATGGAAAATATCGAAGGTAATTGGGGAGACGGAGATACCGGACATACCCCATTAGAGCCAATTGTCCCCAGAAAGCCTGTAATCCGTCGTAGAGGCACTCAGCGTGAAGAAGATATCGCTCACCGTGACATGAGAGTAAAACCATCAAAAGCAATCCCTGATTATGGTCGTCATCTTGACGGCCCAACAGTTGGAGTTGGACATTTCCCAAAACTAGACAGTGGATTTAAACCGGGAGCCGCTATTCCTGCTTCTGGACACTTAACAAATCAAATGAAAGATATCACTTCGACAGGCAAACCAGATGTTTCCGCCGAAAACAACCCAACTTCTCCATCTTTAAAAGTTAAACAATCTGTTGGGTATTCTTCTCAAAACTCTGAGTGGGAAAAGATGTTGGATGATAAACTCGACTTCATCGCTTCTGTTCAAGAAGTAACTCCAGAGTACGAGAAACTTGAACCACATATCACCAACTTGTTAAAATGGAATAGAGAACTTAGAAAACATCCGGGAATTTCTCCAAACCTCAAAGAAAAAACATATCAAGTTGATGATATGATTATGAGCGTTCTAGAAAAAGAAGCAAGAAAAGCCCCAACAGAAACTTCTGCTATGGCTAAGTATATGCTTAAAAAACACTCTAAGGTCTTCTAAAAATGGGTTTTAAGTCTTTTATGGAAAACGCATTTGCCAATAATGCAATGCCTCAAAAGGACAAGAAGTCATCATATAACAAAGATGAAATCATGTCACATTGGAAAATGTTGACACCATCTAAAGTTATCCCATTGACTCCAAAACCACACGATCACTATGGTACAAGTTTAGACGAAGATACAATTAGAGTTACGGGAAGCAAAGAATTCGTAGATCAAATTTTGGTACGACTAAAAGAGTTGCTCCAATTTGACAATCAACAAACAGAACTTGATCTTAAATACCAAGCTTCTAAATATGAACACGCAGGCGGAATGTTGCCCAATTTTCATTTCTATTGCTCTGTTCGTTACAAAAATCCAAATCAAAAAACTCCTAAAGGTCCAATAATTCGCTATGGCAACTTTTAAAGAATGGTTTGAATTCAACGAAAATATCATCATCAATGATAGAGGCACTGAAGCCGCCTTACAAGTGGCTGGACTCGCTTACATTAGAGAGTTTAATTACCAATTTGAAAATGGATACTCCACCTTCTTTGTTGCTTTATATCAAGCTAAAAGATTAGGGTATGTTAGTATCGGTACGACTTCTACTCATATAGGCATCACAAAAACTGACCCGCTAGAAGCTGGTCAAGGTGTTGATTTTGCATTCTTAAAGAATCTCACAGCACTTTTAAATAGTTCTGGATTTAAATCAGAACCTTTCAAAGATGGAGAGTCTCCATGGACCGATGTTCTCAAACAACAAATGCCAAATTTTGAATTACAACAAGGAGAATTTCAGCAAAGTCAAGTGCCTGACTTTAAACAAGGTGCTAGCAATATGCAAAAAGTTAACTCTAGCATGTCTTTTTCAAAACCTTCTGGTTCTTGGTCCTTTTTTGCCCCTACTTCATCTGAAAATTATGCTCTTACAAAAGTGCTTGAATTGATGAAAAAAGCAATAAAGCCACTTTTAGATAACAACCTTGTTGATTTCTATGAAATCATAGAAAGAGCTACTGGAAAAAGATTAGAAACTGTATATTCGCAACAAGGACAAAGTTCTCACGATAACTGGAAAAACGAATGGGAGAAGTCAGTAGCTTATCTTAAATATCTCGCAGAACAACTTTTAGCAAATCATCCTAAAGCAAAACAACTTGTTCTTAACCGAATAAATGGAGTTGGAGTAAGAGTCAGTGGAGGTGGAGAACATCCCGCCATACAAGTAAAACCTGAGAATGTAAAAATACCGTTAGATCAACTATCATCATTTATAAATTCTTCTTATGGTGAAGACGCCGTCCTTTTGTTTTTAACAGAAGTGATAGCTAAAAGTGATAATTATTATGAATTACTTAATCAAGCAACACAGTTTGAACAACCCGGTGAGTTTCTATATTACGCGAAAAAAATAATATCAGGATACACCGAAGATGATATTAACTCATTAAGCGAACTCGCTGCAATCTTAAAATATCATAATTTATATTCAAGCCTTGATTCTTATAACAAATTTTTATATGAAGCAAAATCTTTCATCGATCATTTGTTGGAAGATTCAACATTTGTTGCTAATGGAAATGATGTTAGAAATCTTAAAGCTATTTCAAAAGTCATCGAATTAGATCCAAAATTGATGGCAGAGCTTGATCAAGCTGAGAAAGGTTTTAATGACAAAGAAAAAGAAAGATTGGCACAACGAGAACAAGCAAGAGAAATTGCTCAATATACAATAGAGCCATATTCAGTCAAGTTTGCTACCGTTTCTAATCTTAAATGGGAAGATGTTGATAGCAAATATGTTGATAACGACCTAGAAGTCTATCATAGTGATTTTCTTTTAAATCAAGTTGTAGATTTTGAAGACATTCAACAAGATGCATACGAAAAAGCCTTCGAAGATATGGATCCGGGAAAAGAACGAAAATCTTTAAGTTACGGACAAGATCCAAAAGAAGTTGAAGAAGATATTAATTTGGATTATGATGATTTCACCTATGAACGCTCCCTAGAAGCCCCAGAAGGAGCTAATGACACCGATCCCGAGGTTTGGATTAATTTGATTAAAAATCAGCACTATGATGATTTTATCGCATGGAAAAAAGAAAAATTAGAACAAGAGGAAGAAGAAAATTCTTGGGAATATGAACCAGAGCCTGATCAACAAGATATTTGGGATGCCGCCGAAGATATTGCTTTTGACTATGCTTTTAATGAACTAGGGTTATTCATTTTAAAAATGGATGAAAATAAAAACATCTTCATTGAACTTAACTCAAAATTCAAATCACAATTATTACCTTTATTAAAGAAAACGATACAAATCAATCAAAATAAAAAAGATGAATTTGAAGAACGTTATATCAAATCAAACAGCACAATTACTTTTGAATATGTAGATAAACAACAATACGAAAAAGTATATGCGAAAGATATCTAAAAAACAAACCCGTGGAATTCCACGGGTTTGTTTTTTTAATCATCAAGTCCTACAGACCAATAACTTTCTGAGATGAAAGCACTCCAACTCTTGATTGGCTTAACATAACCATCAACTTTGAAGTTAGAAAGGTTAGGTTTTACAGGTTGTCTCAACAACTTCATATGTGCTTCCTTCGGCGTTCTATTAGCCTTTCGACTATTACATTCGATACATGACAAAACACAGTTTTCCCATGAAGATTGACCACCCTTTGAACGAGGTATGACATGGTCAATGTTGCACCCCATAATTCCCGGTTGTTTTCCACAATATTGACAGGTCAATTCATCACGCTTATACAAATTCCTTCTACTAAAATGTACTTCTTGTCGAATTTGCTTATCGTAATTCGACAAGAGAATGATTTCAGGAATTTTAAAAGAATAATTTCCTGCTCTGAGTTGCTCTTCATCAATTTCAGGCTTCAACTTTGACCAATCTTCCCAAGAAAAGGTTTGATAGCTGTCTGGTTCAATAATACGAGCTTTAGGCGTACCGTTAGCCTTCATTGGAAAAAGCAATTTGATAGCTTTTTTCAATGATACAGCCGAAACAGGTTGCCAATTTTTATTGAGAACCAAAACTTTTCTTCTCGTTAAAACGCTCATATTAGAAATCCTTTATTTATAAATTTACATTATTTAGTTTAATCAAAAACCATTTTCCCTATTATGCCTTATATTTATAGAGTTATTTTGATCAATATTGACTCGAAAACAATGACACGCAATCAATTAAAAAGGTTCACCAAAATTTTTTTTATTTTGAATAAATAATATTATGGCAATCGAAAATACAGTAATCGCAGAAAATATCTCTAGCACTAGTGTCCGTTTGGCTTACGAAGACATCGTTACAATCATCAGTGAACTTGATATCACAATTCCTGAAGATGTTGACATCAATGTCAGTTATACCAAAAGTAATGGAGCAAAAACAATATTGGCTCAAATATTTAAAGACGGAGATTATATCACGTTCGAGTGGAAAACAGCCACCATTATTAGTGCTCCATCTACACCAAAAACAATTACTGACATTACTTACACTTAACAAAAAAGCCGCATCCCTGCGGCTCTACATCATGTAGTTTCATCCTTGATGCAATCCTTGCACATTTCACTCATTGAAATGTAACTCATCCATAAGTTATCTATCATCAATTTTAAATCCGGCTCTTTTCCAAAAACCGTCAGAAATCCCTTGAAGCCAGCCGTGGATCCAATGATATACCTCTTTACAAATTCTTGTAAAAAAGTCTGAGAAAATTGTAATAACTAAGCTGATCCACCAAAAACTCATCCAAGTAAAAAATTCTAACTTGTGATTTGCGATTCGAGCCTGCGGACAATTCTTATCTAAGTCCTCATAAAAATCTTCTTCTTCTTCTTGTGAAAGTTCCCCAAAATTAAGTTTTCTTTTCTTTAACCATTCTTCTCTATAATCTTTTGCTTTTCTGATGTTATCTAGGACTAACAAGAACCATTTTAAAGAAGCCCAAAGAGTTCCTACAACAAAATAAGAAAAAATTAACACTAATGTTTTAATTGGGTTATCAACAATGAATCCGAAAACATCAACATTGCCAAAAAATTGAATCAATAACACAAATACAAGAAAAGAAATAAATCCTCCCCCATAATTCTTCTGTGCCACAAGACCCAATAAAGAGCAGATCTCGATTACAACTAAAGCCCAAAACCAAAATGTTCCAAAAACAAAAATTTCTGCCATGACTCCCTTTCTTATGTTGAAGAGTCAAAGCATCTTCTTAAATTTCAAGGATCCTGTCAATCTCACTTTCCGAGATTTCCTCATCCGACAAAATTACCAATTCAAAATCAGAAAAGGATGTTTTTTGCAAAAAACACATCCTCCCTTGCTGACGAATTTTTTCTCTCAAAAATTCCACTTTATCTTCTTGACATTCTAAACATACACGATAACGCATTTAAATCTCTTTCTAAGGCTTTTTAAGATCTGTCGGCTCTACCTCTATAAAATCATGAAGAAAAAACCTCTTTCTCGTAAAAACATCGACTATTTCATACTTTTTTTCTCTAGACTTCACCGAATATCCATCCCCTTGACTAATCCATACATCATGTTCACAAGGATAAAAAATGATATTTTCACCTGTTTTCAATTTCCCTTTGTAAATTCTTACCATTTCCAATTGAGACCAGTCGTAAAATCTTTTACCATTTAACATTCCTAATTGTTCAAGTATCAAAATCCCCTCCTCCAATTAATTTTTGATTTAAGCTCCGATTTACCCCATTGAGCCTTGTTGTAACCGACCCATGGACTGTAATAACAGTAATTCAATCCTATTAATCGCCAACTTTGAAGCGGATATAATTCCTGCCCATAATAAATACCATCTCTAATCTCTTGAAAAAGTTGAATAGTCTCCCATTTATCATTTTCAATTAATTGAAATTTAAACATTACTTTTGAAGATAATCTTGAATTTTATAAGCTGGATCAACCAAACTATATTTGTTTACCGTAACGTGCTTCCCATGTAAGTCCGTACCTTCTGGCAACTCAACATAAACACGCGTATCCTGAGCACCAATTTGTTTCACAAAAACAAAACCCTCTACTTCTTTATCGGAAATTTCATTCAAAGTCACATCATGCTCAGTAACAATATATCTGATCTCAGTTTTATCGTGTAAAAAACTACGGGCTTGATATCTTCCATCTTCAGTGCGAGTAAGGTACGCACTTAATTTCATACGTTTAATCATCTTAAATCTTTCTGCTAGGTTTTACGACTTCTACGCTCTAAATTTAAATAGAATACAAAATTTTGATTATCTTGAATCGTATCTTTATTAGAATCTACCCCTCTGAAGATTAATCTTAATCTTGTTTGAGGGTTTTCATGCATCATTAAGTCTTTAATTCGACCAAGAACTGTTGATATAAAATTCCAACTTCCACTGATGCGAATCCCATCCTCGCCATAATTTTCATGTCCGGGACGACTATCAATTGGTTGAATATTAATTGGAACATCTGGACGTAATCCTTTCCACATCTGCAAAATCTGTTTCTTTGTTGCAGACCATGTCTTTTTTGGAGATGTTCCAATTTTATGTTTATTAAAATTTTCTAGAACATATTCTACAAACTCTTGTTGTTTAAAATATTCCTTAAAATTTTCTTTGGATAATTCTTCCATCAAATTATATATTATTTTCGAATAAATAAAGTATGACAACAGACAAAATTTCTTACGGTAATTCAACCGCAATCACAATAACATTAAACTCCCTAGCCCATTCCCTAACTGTCGGTAGACAATCAGACGTAATTGATAATTCAACAGATCTCTATGATGATGCACTAGTTACAGTCACTGTAACTACTTCCGCATCTACATTAGGGTCAAATAAAGTTGTTTCTATCTATGTTTCTGGCTCTGAAGATGGCACTAATTTTGAATGTGATGATAATACTATTGGAGCTTCTGATGCAAGCTATACCATCAATACTATAACAAATCTAAAATTAGGAGCAGTCATTTACTGCAATACAACAAGCAAGGTTTACAGAAAATCTTTTTCTATCGCTGGTCTTTATGGCGGAATTATGCCTAGAAAATGGGTTTTAGTCGTTACAAATGAGACAAATCAAGCTTTAGCAGCCTCTGGCAACTCCGCCTCTTACACAGGCATCCAATATACGAGCACATAAATGGCATATAGAATACCAAAAAACGCAAATCGTTATTTGAAGCCACCTTGTGGAACTTCTTTAAATAGATCAGACCCTTTAGCTAGGGGAATAAAAGCTGCTTATTTATTAAATGAAGGAGCGGGAGCAAAAGTAACGAATTATGCTCACGCTGTAAATGGAACGTTTGCAACTCCCACATTAGGTTGGGGTAGAGGTTATGGTGGATCTTCTTTTAAGGGAAATGGTTCTAGCGTATATGTCAGTTTAGGATCTTCATCAACCAATCCTTGGTTAAGTTGTCCCGGAGAAATGACAATAGTCTCCATGATTCAATTAACAAATACTTCCACGCTTGGAAGTATTTGCACAGATGGAGCTTCCGGCTATCAGTGGATTTTTGAAGCTAATCGAAATGCAGGCAAACTTAGTGTTGGATGGACAAATAATCTTTTTTGTTACAGTGCAGCATCATTAACGGCAGGCACTTGGTACACGGTGGGAATGACTCGATCCCTATCTGGAAGTACATATACAGCTTCCACATGGATTAACGGATTATTTGATAATAGCGGAACAACCTCGACTGTTCCAAGCTCTCAACAAGGTAGTTGGATTGGAAGATTGAGTTCATCTAATCAATATTTCAATGGAACAATTGAATATGTTTATATCTGGAATAGAGTGCTAAGTTCCACTGAAATGCTGACAATCCATCAACATCCATATAGAATGTTTACTCCAATTTCCAGAAGAAAAACTTTTGGGATTGGAACACTCAGTGCCGTTGGAGGAGTTGTATTAGGCAGCGTCTCAACAAATTCTGAATTTTTTAATTCAATTGTTGTGACTGGAGGATCTTTAGGCTCTGGAACATCCACTATCGGTATTAATTTTCCAAATGTTGATTTAATTGGAGGAAATTTATCTGGGGGAACTTCAACTTATTTTAAATCAATTAATCAAATATCAACTGGCGGAAGTTTATGTGGAGGAACCGCAGAGATTGATTCAAATGATGCTATTGAAGAAATTGCTCTTGGCGGTTCTATCTCTGGAGGTCTATCAAACTTATCTAAAATTAGCGATTTAACTTCTATTCCTGAAGCATTAGTTGGTTCGACCGCATCTGAATTCTTCAGTTACCACATCATTGGAACTAATGGAATAATTCTTAACGGAAGAGGAACATTTACAGAAGAATTAATTTCAAAACCCGGAATGCTGATTGGCGGTTCAGCAACTGTTAATATAACAAACGGGGATACAATCGGTGGCGGAATTACAATTGGAGGAACATCTTCTCAACAATCCACTTATCAATTACTCAGGGTTTCCGATGGAATTATCATTAACGGAACTTCTCAAGTAAATGCCAATGTTTCCATATCAATTGGAGGAAGAATTTGGGCTGCAGGTCTTTCAGATGTAGATGGACCAACGTTAGACTCGTTGATGCCAAAATTTGGCACACTAATAGCTGAAGTTGTTATAGAGCAACCTACAAGAGAAACATCTTCTTTAAATTTAAAGAAAAAAGCATTAGAAAGAATGACAGCAGGCAGATATCCTGTTAATAGAACAAATCAGTCTATCACAATCTATAGAAAAGATTAACTGCAATTGATCATATGATCTTCCAAATCTTCTTCAGCTTGAGAAATCGCTGCTCTAATCAATAATAAAGCTTCGTCATATGTGATTAATTCAGACTCCCCAAAAAATGCATTGAAAGTATCCATATATTTTGGGGTTTCTTGAACCGAATTAATTTGCACTTCTTTAATACAATGTTTTCTTAAAATGCCTTTTTGTGCCTTCTTTTTTTCAAAAACAATATCACCAATAGCATAAAGTGACGAATAAAAAATTGTCACTTTATAACTAGCACATCCACCAAATTTTAAGGAGCCTGTTGCTTCATAATCCATACATTATTTACTGTTATTTAAAACTTTTATGTGCTGGGTCCTCTCAATTTTTGTCAAATTGAGCCGCCTTCAACACTTTTATCATAAAGTTTTTAACAGCAAGACCTATACCCGGACTTTTACTTTCGCGATTTCCAGCTACATTTAATGTGCTAATCTTTTTTTCCTTAATCCATTCAACAACAAAATTAACCATCTCATCTGAGATTTCTTTCCCTGTCTCAACTTTAATGACGCAAGAAGATTTTCCAAAATCTCGAATAGCTTTTTTAGTACAAATAGTTCCGGGAGATTTAGAATCTGTCAAAAACATAATAGTTCCATCTGAATGGAACACATTAGCACGAGTTCTCACTTCGTAGGACGTGTTATGATGCTCAAAAAGGTTGAATTTAGGAATTAACTCAGGTTTTTCACCATCCTCTGTTTTACAGCCTTTGGTAACTGTTCCGCCTGTGCTTATACCACATTCTAAAGCAGCTTCTAATCCGCCTAAATCTGCTCCAGTTTGGGCCCCTGAAACGACTTTTACAATCATATACAACTTTCTGTGAGAGTTCTCGGATTTTCAACAAATTCCTTAAGATATGCTTCTACATCATCATCTGATGGCCACTTATCTAACTTAGCCACCAATGCAGCAAGCCATACGCCAGATCGTCCTTTCTTCCCATTCCTACAATTTAATCCATGTTTTTTGCCAATATTAATAATTATCACCGACCTACTTGGTTGCAATTCAGCCAACTTTTTATTATTAGCTGACCAAACCCAAGATTGCGTATCATTTCTTACCACCCATAAAATACTAATTTCTTCCCAGTCTACATGAGCAGGGCAGTATCCATCACATAAAATGTATTCCACTCCGTTGATGGTTTCTGTGTGAACCCCCGTATTATTTCTTAATCCTAAAACTTGACCTTCATCCCATTTATAAGCTTGTCTTAAAACAGACTCTGGAAGACGCTTATCGAGAAATGCGAACATTCGATCATTCATCACAAATTACTCGCACCGAGACATTATTATGTCCTGCATCGAATCGAATAAACGATCCTCTCCCGTACTTTTTAAGCATTCCCTGTAAAATTAACACCAAATCTTTAATGAGATAAGTTTCATCTCCATCAATATCATCAACATCAATTTCTGGAGGATGAGTACAAGGTTTTTCATGAGAACACTTAGATTTGCCACACCATTCACAATAAGGTGGAATCATATACCAAATACCTCAAAATGTTCAATTCCCATATTTCTCAGATATGATTCCCCTTCCCCTTCTTTAACATCAAACTTAAAAGAAGGTTTTTGTCGAGGAAATGTTTCTGGTAAATCAGGAAACATAAATACTGTATCCGGGGCACTTGCTTTTTTAAACAATAAAACCTTAGTAACCACAATCGGCTTCATTTTGCCTCCTACTTTTTACTGTTTTAAACAGTAATTGGCTTCATACCATATTAAGCAACAGCTTGGGGAAGTTGAACAAAGATAGGCTGATTTTTTCCTAATGCTCTATCCTGCAAATTTTGAATAGCATTCCAATATTCCATGCCATTTGTTACCAAAACATCAAGACAAGCCCAATAATCATATACTGCTACAGGCAAATCTGCTCCGCGATTTAAACCCATTAAACAATCTGAAAATTCTTCAAACAGAACTGCTTCTGGGTTCTCCTCTAACAAAAGATCTTCAATAGTTTGTTCGTTTTCTTCGGAATCAACAAATCTCAACATCATGCTGAACTTTCCTTTCCTTGAAATTGCCAACATAGATGTCCTATCTTCTCATTTTCAAGAAAAAAGTCAATACCTATCTTTCTGCTTTTTTTTCTCTTCAAAAGCAGAATATCATCCCTAGTATTCAACTTCTTGTCGGGTCCAGCAGAGATGACTCGAATGCCATCATTTACATTTTCTACTTGAAATTCAGTGCCCCAAGGATCAATAAGATTATTATAAGATTCTTTATCTTGAAGAATAAGTTCTGTTTTAAACACAGCTTTTTGACGTTTAATTTCATCAAACGTCAAAGAAATTAGAACTAAGATTCCTAATGTTCCAAAAATAAACTCTTTCCTCATATAGGATTTCATAAAATATATAGTTTATAAATCCGACAATCTGAAAGTCTTTTCAGGAGGCTTCTTTTGTGATTGCTTCTTAGGATATTTTCTTAATTTATCATCTATACTTTCATAAATTATGTTCAACGCAGACTGAAGTTCACGATGTCCCGTGTTTACACTCTCTAAATTTAGATATGTAAAATGCCAGTTCCCGTCTTCCCAAACTAAAAATCTTTCACCTTTATAAAATAAAGTTGCTTCATTCTTCTTTTTCATTAATCTCCTTAGCCATCGAAACAATCTGAAGTTCGTATGCCGAATTCAGAGTTCAATACTCTTTCATATATTTCTTCATTTACAGTGATCAAAAAGGGTTCCCCGCTAGGACGACTGTATTCATCGGGAACTTCCTTAGGCATCTCTTTCCAATAGTTGACAATATATTTTTCTGCATCTTTTTTGGTTAAATGCAAACTAGAACCATCAGGACGACAACCCCAACCTCTTTCTGATTCAACCCATTTTTGGCACACTACTTCTTTTTCTACTTTTTGAGTTTTAGACGATTTGTCTGCTTTTTGATTCTTTTCCCATTTGGAAAGTTTCTTATTAGCAATTTCAACAAATTCATCTATAGTACCGCCGCGTGCAAAAAATACAGCTAAAGCACAGATTGTCAAATCGACAGATTCTGCTTTAGAACCTTCGTCAACGCTTTTATAATTATTGCCAAAACTTTTTTCTTCAACTAGAATCTCTCGGGACAACTCCCCTAATTCTTCTGAAGTTGAAGTCATTAATTCAAAAATAGTCTTCTTAGACCGATCTATTTGAGTTAATTTTTCAACAAATTTAAAAGTTTTTTCTAAATTCATGATTATTTTTTCCCTACAGAAACTTTCTCTAAATCTTTATGTCCACATCGACGACATCCGTCTTTTGGTAAAAACCAATGAATTGCTTTACAAGACTTACAAACATACTTAAACTTGTAATTCATCTTCTCCTTCATCAAACTCATTTAAATTTTCATCGAACTCTTTTTCCCAATCGTCCAAACTCATAAATTTGGCAGTGCCTTCTTCTAATTGTGCCTCGAATTCTTCCATCCGAGATTTCATTTCCTCTAAGAATTCGACATTTTCTTGTGGACCACCCATAAAACTAATATCGTCATAAATTGCATCCAAAACGTCCAACAATGTAAATGACATTGTTTTACCGTTATGAACTGGGTTCAATTTTAACTTGGCGTCCACCAAATTATACAAAGGAGTATAAGAAACTGAATATCTCACCATCCCTGTTCCGTCTGGGAATTCATAATCGGGTGGCTCTTTCGCATATCCTACGAAATCAGTCGATGGATAAAATTCGCCAACCGATTTCATCCATCTTACTTCCACATAAAGAATGGGGTTTTCATCAGTTCGCATCGGTTCTCTTGCTTGAGCATGAAATTCATCAATAGCTCTACACCAAGAGTATTGACCGATAAACAACTTTAAAGACTTGATCTCATCAACAGCATTAATGAGATCAAGCAAAGTCACATCATCTTCAACACAACATGCCATACGCAGTTTTGCAAAAATTCTCAAAGGATCAACGGGAATGATTACATATTCTCTTTTTTTTGCGTCCCAAATACTCTCTTTGAAACCATCTTTAGAGATAATAATCCCTTCATAATCGATTTTCATTTTTTTGTTCCTTGAGATTCAACGAAGAAATTATTTCCTTTTTTGTCAACTCACGTTTCGGAAACTTGTCAGAATGACACATATGACATCTTGAATTTCCGCAATCAAAAGATTTTCTTTTTCGAAATCTTCCAATAGACAAATCGTGTTTGTAGCTTCTTTGAAACCTTTTCCAATGTTTTAAACAATGAAAATAATCTTCATGCCATCTTTTCATTTTAAGTCCTCCTCTAGGTAGGGTTCCCCTCACTATGAGGGGACTCAACTAGAGGAAACTTGAATTAAACTTTTTCATTTAAAACCACCTTGTTAATAAGCCTGTAGAAATTCCACCAATCACAATACCAATTACAAATGCACCACTGACAATGATATCTATGTCACTCCTCGTCGTCCTCTTCATTATCTTCCTCCCTTAAAAGCTCAGGGCTTTTAAACGTATAATTTACTTCTGTCTCGACATTAAAATCGCAATCGCAATTTTGACAAGAAATCAAATGTTCCCCCTCTTCGTAAAGTTCATATAACTCATAATCTTGAACACCCATCTCTTTTCGACATTTCGGACATCTTACACGATTATTGTGAGTAACCATGCCTTCAATAGATTGCATCTCATTACATCTTGCACAAAGTCTTTTATATCCATTTGCAAAGAGAATAAAAGAAGAACATTGATAACATCTCTCTCCATTATCTATCTTCGCTTTTTGATAACCCGCCCAATCAATTGAACCGTCTTCTTTTTCAAATGAAGACAAAAGGATATATGTCATTTTATCCTCATTTTTTCTAATATAAGTGCCATAGTTTTAATACCCAGTTTTGCTTCTGCGTCATAAATTGACGAATATGGTCTTTTGGAAATTATAGAAAAGACTCTTTTACTTTTGGAACCCAACAAAGATTTTAAATCTACTTCTTCGGCTTTATTGAGGTAATTCAAAACTTCAGAAGTATTTGGTTCTGTTCTCCTCTCTATGATTTCCAATTTTTTGCCAATATCACCAACACTCGTTTTTACATTAGAAACAACCGAAAATTTTTCTTCTAAACCTTTTAAAACAGATTGAAGTTGTCCTATCCTTTTTTCTTTTTGCTCACAAGAAATGCAATCTATTTTAGTTTTTGAAAGTGATTTTTTATCTGAGTAATAGTATAGAGTTTTATCAAGGAGCTTCCAGATCGCCCAAAAACAAAACACATAACCCAAAAATTCCATTATATTAGATATCACTCACACCCACCTTTAAAAAGATTCACAGGCATCCCATATCATCAACTCAATAACTCCATTGACAATTTGAGCTATTGCCCTATCTTTTTCATCCACTATTTTTTTGAACGGATGATCACGCCATGGAGGCGAACATCCATATTTATCTTGAAGAAGTTGCAAAATTTCCTTTGCCGCTTCTTTTCCTAAATTTCTTGCATATCTTAAATCAGGTCCCGTAACTGGCATCATTTTCTCCTAACTAATAGCATTTGTAGCATCTCATCAATGAGCTTCCAAATTGCCCAAAAACGAAATATACAACCTAAAAATTCTATTATAGACATTTTTCTTGATAAACTAAATTAACAGGGACAAAAATATTATCTCCTTTTTTCAAATCTTTTGCTAAACGCCAACCAAGTCGTTTCTCAAAAAGCCCTGTAAAATAATATTTGTCTGTAGTAATACAGAATGTCTTTGACTTTAATACAACCTTCATAAGGTTTTGACTAGACATCTGATTGTGTTTATAAACTCCTATCACTTCACACAAAGCAGAAGCTTTAAAATCAAAATAAGGTGAATCAACTATTTTTAATTCATCTTGTTTTTGAAACTTCAAGAAAGGAACAAACATTCCCCCAAAAATAGCTCCTAAAAAATTCCTTCTAAACATAATTTATCCTTTACTTATATTGTCCAATTTTCAGATCGCCACTTATATTCTACTCCAAAAATTCAAATTTGCAACCATTTTATCTCTGAATTCAAAAAACGTGAAACCCTTGCATATATAAAATATGCGAAAAATAAATTCACTTAAATCGATAGATTTAATCATACAAGAAATAACCAAAACGTTTCCTACAATGATCAATAACGGCTCATTTCCCACTGCTAAACAAATGGAGCAGCACGGGTTAAGTTCTATAAGTTTTGCAATACGAAAATATCATGGAGGCTCTGCTGCCGTTGCCGAACAAATGAACTGTTACTTACCCGGTATTTTCAAAACATCGGATGGGCACTTTGTGCAAAGTGCCAATGAATATGAAATAGATGAATTTTTATACAAAAATAAAATAAAACATGAATACAACAAAAATCTACCTGACTCCAATTATAAATATGACTTCAAAATTGAACACAAAAACGAAATATTTTACATTGAAGTTTGGGGGATCGATAAAAACTGCACTAAAATTTATGATAATTACCTTAAAAATAGACGCAAAAAAGAAAAATTTTATAAACAACACAACCTTAATTTAATCAGTATAGAGAAAAAATGTTTTTCACTCACTCCTCCATTACTCTATAAGCATTTAGAAAATTTATTTGACAAATTTATTCAAATTAATATTGATGCCCCGCCATTAGAAATTTTTGAAAATAGTCCACGTCTTTACAATAAAGAATTAGTTGAACAGCGACTCAGAGAAGTAATTTTAAAACTCAATCGATTCCCCAGTACAGCCGATTTATTGCATATACATCAAGGAGCTTTAGTTACCGCTATTACTAAATTTGGCGGAACAAATTATTGGAGAAAACATTTTGGCTTTCCAACATTAAACTATTGGAATGAAAAATCAATCATAGAAGAACTTAAAATTATCATCAAAAAATACGGTACTATACCTTGTGCAAATGTACTTAGACGCCAACACTCTGGTTTGTTACATGCAATGGTAAAAATCGGAGGTATAAATTATTACAGAAAAATGTTCAACGTGAAAATACTACAAGAAAACAAGAATTATTATAATGATAATATTATCATCGAAAAACTACATCAATCATTTGTAGACCTCAAAAAATTTCCAACACAAATGGAGTTAAAAAAATATTTCGGGAATCAAGCATTATTAAATGCTATCAATAGACGCGGAGGTTTGCTTTACTTCGAAAAACTCCACGATAAGAAACACAACAAAACATTTTCAGAAAATAAAAAGAAGTGTAGACGATGTCAAATGTATCACGACTACACTTCTTTTAAAAAGAATGGCAAACGACTATACAGCCTGTGTTCCAACTGCATGAACAATAGGTAATTTAATCTCTTGAATTTTCAAATCCTTCAAAGTGATTGACCAATTTTTCTTTCTTGGAACTTTATCCAAAGAAAAACTTAAAATTTCTTCTGACGCAACTGGTATCGTCAACATTATTATATTCCTCGCCAAAGAATAATCACACACATCTATGCCTTGTGGATCCTGAGGAACATTATAGTATTCAGTCCATACAACCTCACCATAATCTTCAAAAAGACCTGCTGCCAGACAAGGAATATTTTCTTTTCTACAATGATCATGGACTAATTTTCTTGAAGCACTATTATCAAAGGCGTCAACTACTAAATCGGTTCCTTTCAGGAACTTTTTAATATTTGCCGCCTTCAACTCTTTATCTTCCGTTTCAATTTCCACTCCAACCGCACGGAAAATCTTCTTTTGACAAGCAGCAACTTTCATTGCTCCGCGATCACTCTCCTCAAATATCTGAGTATTCAGATTATGAGTTTCCACACGATCCATGTCAATGACGCGAAGTTTGCTGAAACCTTGACGTGCAAGATTTTCCATCAAATTACTACCAATAGCCCCACATCCGCAAACAGTAATATGTTTTTTAGAAAGTTTTGCTACTAAATCTTTCCCACGATGAATTTCTTCATGATGAAATTTACTATTAGCCATCTAAATCCCAACCTTTCTCTTTTGCCACCGCTTCAACGAGTTTGATAATAATTTTTTGAAGTTGCGAATAACTTCCATGCTGGTGTCTGCGATATAATTCTCTCATATTCTCTTCTGTCAAGAAGTTCTCATGAAGATATGGCAAATCCGTAACCTCTTGAAAATCTACAACATCTTTAATTGGTACAGCAAAGGCATCTTGCATCCCAGACATACCTTTTTCTTCAAAAAGAGTACAATAATCACTTCCTGCTTCCCAGCCGAAATAATAAGCTTCACCTTTATAAAGAACTTTTTGATCTCTTTTGAATCTGGTCATAATAATCCCAAAATTTTACCCCAAAGAAAAAACACAATAAACAATCCTGAAACAGACATGCCTACTGAATTTAGTACCATGAAAATCTTCCAATTGGAAGATTTTAGAGAACGATAAACCCAAATTGGAATAATTAAAAGTTCAACAGTTACGATCAAAAGAATAAAGGAAATCACATATATCATGGATCCATACCTATAAACAAATTTCCAAATCTCTTTACCCAACCTGTTTTATGTTCTGTCTCATCATCTTTAAACCAATGAGCATACATTCCATCAATTCCATCGATAACACAAACTAATTTTTTTCCAAAACAAACCGTCCATGCTCCCATTGTAGCATAATCTGTCGATGATGGAGAAGCTGGAAAATGAGGATGAGTATGATAGAAGCCAACAAGATCTCCGTATTCTTCTTCTCGTTTCATCACCAAATTATAATCAAAATCAACAGACGCTGGTTGTCCTTCGGCAGGCCAATGACCTCGCCCCCACCAAAACTTGCCAATTCTACCGCCAACCAACGCTAAATAAACCTCATTATCTTTCATATCTGTTCCTTAATTTTGGGAAGCTCTCTATCAATCATATCTTACAATGAGACTTCTGTCTCGACCTTCTCTAAAAACAGTTACTAAACTTTGGAGATCAAACATGTTATCTGTACCAGATAGACAAATTCCAGCATTTGAAACTTGAAGAGTATCTGATTTGACAACTGGATGAAATCTTTCTCCATCTACACTCATTTCAATAGTGTAGGTGTCTCCACGCTCCACATATCCATGAAACACACCGCCTGCTCTTGTTACAGCATCTTTCAAACGATCTTCCTTCTTATCTCGCTTCGCTTCCACTTCTGCATCAAAAGCCAAACGATAAGCTAGACGCTCTTCCTGAGTCATTCCAGAAATATCAACCTTGTCAGGAGACGTTTCAAGAACTAAAAGATCTCTCAATTCACTAGCGATCTTGGGTCCTCTAAACGAACTTTGTCCTTCAAACCAAAAATTAACTCCATCCCATCGAACATCGACAGTGTCAAAAAGACGAATCTCTTCTGCTAAGGCAATAGGAACTTGCCCCTTAACTTTATAATTGGAAGAATTAACTGCAGGTACTCCAAAAAATAATCCATCAACATTTCTGCAGACGACTAAAGAAAATTTAGGAAATAAGTTAAGATATTCCTGTCTCTGAGAAAGAGAAGGTTCCTTAACAAATTTAGCAGTATGTTGTTTAATGCAACGAAACACGCCCCAGCCTTGGAATTTCTTAGGCTGAACCTTCAAGTTCAAAATGATTCCAGCAATACGGACTCTTACTGATTGCCCCGATAAAACTGGACACATAAATTGAGAAGAGAAAAAATTCTCTTCTTCTGCTGCAAGTCGATCAAATAAACTACTCATAACTTTTTAAATCCTGCCGATAACATTTCTTCTCTTGAATAAAAATGGTTTAACTCAAGACCTTGAGCTTCAAATTCCTCTTGATTTAATTCAAAAAGCTTATAATCTCGATATTCTTCTATAGTAATCAACTTTAATTCTTCAGCTTTTAAAACAACTCCCGTAATAGGAGAATCTTTCCCCCATTTTTTATCCCATTCAATGATACAGACTCCAAGATTAACACCCGTTTTCTCATTGGAAACAGATAAAAATGCGTAAGTTTTATTTTTAGACATGTTGTTGGTCAAATAATCAAATGAACCTAGAAATCCCATTCACTTCCAACTTTCATTTTACTTTTTAAAAACAAAAATGTAAAGCAATTTCAGGTAAATGAACAACAATCCATTGTGAAAGTCAAAAAATTTGGTTCCGCTCGGACATAATCAAAAGAAAAATATAAATTATTTTTATGTTCTCCAACTGGAGTTGCATTGATCATTTCGCAAAAAATTTCAAATTCTACAGGTAAAAGTTTCACATCGCCGTATAAAGTTTTTCGAAGTTGATGCTTAGGGCGAAAGACAACTCTATGATGAGATAATGGCGATCTACCACGTTTAATTTCAGAAAATTCATAATCTTCAAATTTATCAGTGGACCATGGGTTCTTTTCAATCTCGTCGAAAAGATTTTTTAAAGAATCATCTCCAAAATGAGAAAAATATTCCTCTTTGGTATTAATGTTATATCTTCTCTCTGGATCTTGATAGCTAAAATAAAACCAATCAAATGGATACGGCTTATATTCAAGATTAGATTTCCGAAATACTACATCTACCTCTTTAATATTATACCTTTTAAGTCCATCAATTTTAGCACATTTCAAATCTTTTACTTTTTCCCAATTCCTTAAAGTGGATTCGGAGATACCGAACTCTCTACAAATGTCTTTTGAAGTAAATAAACTAACATCTTGATTTCTTGTAATAATTAACAAAATATTCCTTTCTTGATCGCAAAAAATCGCCGCAAAAATATACGGCAATACTATATAATAGTATGACTAATAAAAAAATGTTATCCGAATTTCCAAAAATTATCAATAAATGGCATCCTATTTTAAACAACACACTAGATGTTAACAAAATATCTTATAGCTCCAATATTGATGCATGGTTTCAATGTGAAAATAATTCATCTCATGTCTGGAAGATTAAAATATGTGAATTAACTAGAAACAATAAAGAAACACTTGTTTGCCCATTTTGTTCTGGAAAAAAATTAACTGAACTCAATTGTTTAGCTGCAATTTATCCAGACGTTGCCAAAGAATGGCATCCTACTCTGAACAATGAAACTGCATACAACGTTTTCCCTAAAGCGACAAAAACAGCTTTTTGGCAATGTCTACACCATAAAGATCACGTATGGAAAGCAAGAATCATACATAGAACATTAGATAAATCTAAATGCCCCTTTTGTGCTGGCAGAAAATTATGTAAATCGAATTCTCTTGCAACTGTTTACCCTAATATAGCCAAAGAATGGCATCCCACTCTAAACAATAATTTAACACCAGATCATGTGATTTCTGGCTCAAGGCAAAAAGTTTATTGGCAATGTATAAATGAAAATCACGTCTGGTTCGCCAGTATTTCTGAACGTGTTAAAAATAAAGGAAATGGTTCTGGTTGTCCAATATGCAAAGAGTCGCGAGGAGAAAAAGCAATTGGAAAACACTTATTAAATAAAAATATACCATATATTTCACAATATCAATTTAAAGAATCTGAGATTCCTTACCATCGCTTTGACTTCAAGGTGGATTCTGCCCTATTCAAAGGATTAATCGAATTTCAAGGGCAGCAACATTATTGTCCAGTTGACTTCGGTTCACGAGGAAATGGATTAGAGACATTAAAAACAAACATCAAAAATGATTTCAAGAAAAGAACTTTTTGTCAAAGAAATAAAATCAATCTTGTTTACATTCCTTATTGGGAAATAAGGAATGTAAACAAGATATTGGACGATTTGTTAAATGGACAACAAATTACAATAAGTGAACCACCTAAAAATGTAATTAAATTCAAAAAACTCTATACTGAGCTATATCAATCTTTGTGCCTCATCTAACACGGATGGAATCTCCAGTCTCTGCTTAATCGAAACGAATCCTCCAGTTTTTTGACTGAGATCAAAGTTTTTTTCAATAAAGTCAATTACTTCCCGAGGATCAATCTCATGGTTGAAAACAATATTTGGTCCATGTTCCTGAAGATACACTGCTTTCAAATTTCCAAATTGTTTTAAACCATTACTAGTCCGAATCCCACACTCATGCGACCCACATTCCACGAGGTATTGTGACACCTGAGGTACTTCCGATCCCTCTTTGATAGGAGAATGGAAATGCACCACACAATCCATCTCCTTATGATCGCCAAAGATAATTCTTTGCGATTGTCCACCTACTGAACATTTTGCCCCGTATGCAATTACATCATCAGGACCATCAGTTTCTACTTTCACAAGCCCAATATCCTTAAGATCATTAAAATTAGTTCTTCTTTTACTTGTCAAAAAAACATTATCTGCTAACTTACAAGCAAAATGACCAACCGTAGCTCCATTAAAAGGCTTATAAGCTCCTTGTTCGATACAATAGTCTACCACCTTTCTAAGAGAATCCGGCACCAATGAAGAATTCCAAGGGACAGATTCTCCTGCAACCACCGTAGAGCGAGTAAAAGTCAAATGCGAACGATGTTTAGCCATCGTCACTAAACCTTCTAACGCTTCGTCTCTATCTGTGGTCACATGATATCGAGCTTCTTCTGGTGTAATAACCATATTCAATCTGGTCTTAGTATCATTCGCCAAAACCAGATTGCAACTTGCTTTCTTGCAAAGATTCAATCCTGCAATATATTGCTCATCTTCCGTTAAGCCACAAGTTTGCTTAAACCCAACAAGAAAAATATCCTTTCTAAACTTTCTAATTTTTTGAATAACTTTGTCGGCTGGTTCAAACAAAAATAAATAAGGTTGATCGCTTGGAAGACGATCTCCATATTTAGAAGCATCGTGTTCTCGATCAGTCAACTTAGCATTAAAATCAACCATAGACACTGAAAAGAAGATGATCTTTGTTAAATTATCATGGGTCAAATCATCTACTAACTTAGCGATGTCATCATTGGTCTCAAGATCGATGACACCGCCGCCAGCCATCTTAGTCAAATAAAGAATTGGATCCATTTCTGGGATCAACTCTTCACAAATATCTCTAAGTTTGCGAGCAGTTGTTCCATAAGCTGGAGCAGTGATTGCCAGATGATTGGCAACCCAAGAAATAGTACCGCCGCCAAGAATTGCAATTTGTTTTCTATCACCCATGATTTTTCTCCTTACTTTACTGTAGGAATTTCTTCAACTACCTCTGGTTTATCTTCGTCTCCGGGAATAACATTTATCACCTTTCCTTCAGGGATGATAAAATACTTATATCCACCATCGTAAAAGCGATAAATCTTATGTCCTTCATATTGAAAAAGAAGTTGAATATCCCATCCATTTTCAGTTTTTGCTTCTTTTAGAACAGGTGTAGGTGTATCTTTACAACCAATAAATAGAACTAAAATCAATAGGATAAAATACTTCATTCTTCTTTATACCTTCTAAAAGTTAAGCTTACTCGTACCCCGACTTCCCGATCAGCTTTAGGAATACGATGAAAATGAGTGTCTTGAAATCCAGCAGGCATTATAAACAAAGAACCATGTCCCAACAATTGCCTTTGTTCGGGAGGAACCATTCCTTTGTCTTCTTGAAGTTTCCACCAAATTTCTCTTTGGGCACCAAATGAAACTACAGCAATCGGATGATTTCTATCCATTGTAGGACTATCATCTGCATGCCAACCTAATTGATGCTTCTGTGTATTGTATCTGTTTAAAAAACAGACATTGAACTTTGCATCCAACTCCTGATTCAATTTATTTTGAATAACTGTTACGGGATCTGAATACACACTCGAATGATATTCTCTATCATAGGGAGGTTTACCATAAGTATACGAACGAGGAATATCCGACATGAAATATTCAAGTCTAGCCTCTGTTACGCTTAACCAATTCAAATCCAAAAGATGAGCAAAAACTTCATCGGCATTTTCTATAAAATTTTCTATATAATTAGGTTTCATAATGTAACTCGTTCTGAACAAATAATAATTGATTCTTTCTTCTCTTCATCGTACCAATTTAGAGCAATATTTAAGGTGACAGATTCTTTCCCGTCATTTGGATAAAACCCAAATTCCCTATCCACACTTATCGATAATGATAAATGTTCTTTTAAAGATTCAAGCAATTCACTTTTATCAATCGACATAATTCACCTCTCATATACATTTTATGGCATTTTTTTTGAATGTAAAACAAAAAAGGCGTTTACCACATGAATACATGGTAAACGCCTTGGTCTTCCGCTTATTCAACGTGAATTTAAGCAGACTTACGTTGAGGCAATGGATAACTCATCACTTCCATCAACAAATCCAAACGACTCTTTTTAGTCAGGTAAGGAATAAGTTGAGGCAAACTGTAATAATCTCCGTTGAACTCATAGTGATCCACTTCAATCCCATGACGAATCAACTGCTCTCTGATTCGTCCGTAAGATTGTCTATCTCCACATTGAAGAATGAAAATAGATGGTTTCACATTCATTTCAGCAACATAAGCGTTGTATGCATTCAAAAATGTTGGAGACTGGTATTCACCTTCATCCCCAACCAAAACAATTTGTTCGACAAACTGCTTGTTTCTTGTGAGCATTGCCATAGCTGCTCCATAGGACGTTCCACCACCAGCGTTAATACCAGCAAATGCTTTTGTCCAAGACGCTATATCCGTTCCTTGAGACTTAATCGGAATAGGCATTGTGTCAAAGGCATAAACATAGAAATTAGAATCCATAATGGCACTGATTAGAGATGCCATTTGCTTTCCAATTTCAATCCCTTGACTCATTGAACCTGACTTATCAACAAACAGAGCCGTAGGACGAATGATTCGACCTTTACTCTTCACTTGAGCATCAGCAACATCTTCCAATTGCTTACGCAAATCTTCAGAAACACCTGCGGACTTAGCAGCCTCATTCGCTTTAAGAGCCGACATGCGTCCCTTTTTGTTGCTTTTTGCTTTCTCTAAACGTTGAGAAATCTTTTCCTTAAGATCTGGATTATCCATAACGCCTCGCTTGTTCAAGGAACCCATATTGTTAATGAGTTCTTGATCGGACATTACTTCAATCAATGCCAACATTACTGTCGGAGTCATTGAAGTAACGACCGTACTAGCAACACGGTAAGGAATTTTCTTTTCAATAATCAACTTTGCTTGCTCGGCAGGAGTTTTGGCGTTGACCAAATCCTTTAAGGTACGCAAAGAAGAATCTTCAGGAGGATTATCATCAAACAAAATACTTTGTGCCCGTTCCGAAGGAGGAACGTGAACCAAACTATAAAGTCTTTTGATATTTTTACGTCCAGACATAACGGTGGCGTCAAACCACGCATTATCTGCTTCTCGTTCCTTCAAATATCGAGTCACTTCTGTTTTCATGCTGGTAGGGACAACTTTATACAAACCAAATTTCTTAGTTTGTACAGACGAAGTTGCAGCAACAGCAGGTGAACCACGACGAGCAGGACGAGCGGGAACTACAACCTTATGTTTAGTTGAACGACCGTTGATAAAATCAACAACTCGAATAACTTGATAAGGAGGCAGTTGACGAAGCATCGCTAAACCAACATCGCGACTTCCTTCAAAAGTGCTTAAACAAAGAACGATACAGAACATTTCTTTATGATCACGAATTTCCCCGTTATCAAAATACCACGAACCTAATTGTCGATAAAACAAAGGATCTTGATCAGAAATTTCTTTATGAGTTGGATAAATTTTATCCAACTCTCTGTGCGGAGTTGTCAATAATGAATTCAACATTGAAAGACGATAATCCACCTCAGACATTTGAGGCGGAGTTGCTGCTCTTCGCATAACCATAATAAAAATCCTAACTATGTCGCATTTCGACAATAAAAATATATTTTCGAAAAAATCTGCCCTTAATTCAACAACCGCCCAAGTTTAAAAACCGTTAGGTTAAACATGATGGAATTGAACCATCAACGTCCAGCTTAGAAGGCTAGTGCTCTACCATTGAGCCAATGTTTGTAAGGTCTTTAGGTAGGAGGCAGTTGTTGAATTAAGGGCAAATTAATTCAAATCAACCGAATGTTGCTTGCGGTCTTAAAGTAATATCTCCCGTTGAAGCATTTCTGTCAACAGCAAAATTTGCCAATTTAGACGCAGGTGCATTCAGGTGTCGGGCAACAGCTTGACGGATCTCAGCATCTGTCGAGAGATCTCCAACGTCAAGATCGGCAAAGGTAGCATCATAGCTATTACCTTCGTAACGAATATGAACTTGATTGCTTCTTTCAGAAATTAATTCACCTTCCATAATACACCTTTCCTTTTTCTTTTTGAAAACAAAATAATTTTGCCGCCCAAGTTTAAAAACCGTAATTTTGGAAAACAATGCAAGAATTGAACTTGCATCCTTCAGTTCTCAAGACTGACGCTCAACCATTGAGCTAATTGTTTGTAAGGTCTTTAGATAGGGGGCAGCAAAATTATTTTGTTTTCACCAATCCTCTTATATCACTTCGATATTTTTGTTTATCCTCTTATATGAGGACGCTAGGTCTCACTTCGAGACATTTTAGTGGGGACGCTTGGATTCGAACCAAGATGGTTAACTTATGAGGTTAATTTTTTCCGTTTGTATGCTCTACTGGTAGGAGGTAATTTCTTACCCAAGTTTGGAAAGCAATGTTTTTTAAACATCCCCATTTGCATTACGTCTTCTATTATAGTCTAGTTTTTTAAAATGTAAATGGAAATTTTTCTTTTTTTTAAAAAAATTCCAAAATTATTTTGGATTTCGAACAATTTGCTTAATTTGAAAATCACATTGGTATAAGCGAAAGTCTGTTTTGTCACTTAGAATCTTTTGTCTGTATTCTTCCGCTAATTTTTCTGTATCAAAAACCGCAACATTTTCATAAATCGTCCAATCATCTTCTGGATATTCTCCTACCAAATATCTAATTTTCAAAAGAACGAACATGACCTTAAAATCCATTTTTCAACCCTTCTCTCACTCTTCTTATGTAAGTATTAAAAATAGGGTGAGTTCCACTACTCATTCCCCAATCTTGGGGAATTGCAAAATGTCTAGTGATGCCATGAGCAATTTGCACCAATACAGGAGAACGTATTGGTTGTAAAATAAGACCTCCCATTACCTGATAAAGGTCATTGTAATCATGAAGAAATTGGTGCCATGTAATTCTCCAATATTTTCCTCGAAAATAAGCAAACTTATTGGGAGGGTTTGTGCCCCAAGGTTCATCCACAATATACTGCGATGTGCTAAAAAGACGGACACGCTCTCCCCAAAAAGGTTCACTATTTCCGCTCTCAACTAAAAATCTGCATTTTTCTCCATCTTCCCATACATCGAAAATTGTGCTCCACTCATAATAACTTTTATAGAAACATGTATGTCCAGTAAGAATATTCCCGTGTGGATTTCTTTCGATTGGAACTTCCTCCAATCTCTCTCTTGGATGAGAAAGTTCTAAATCAAAACGCCATTTCCCTTGTTGGCAAGGATATTCTGCCAACTTTTCTTCTCGATATTTTTCCCAAGCTTCGTAATTCATGAATCTTTCTCAAAATACTCTGAACAGATTTCAAGACACTGTCTTACTTTTGTCAAATCAAATTTGTTCTCAGTTCTAACTCCAGATTCCATGTCTATCCATACAGATCTGTCTTTGGCAACTTCAGCAATGTTTTTCAACTGATCTGCAAGATTTTCAAGGCATAAACCTCCAGCATATCCTACTGCTATATTCTTAATAGGTTCAAGCCAACTTTTAGGACTAATTCCGTGTCCTCCTGATGCATCATACAAAAATTGCACATTTAACGGCAACTTTTCAGGAACAATTTCAACTCCTTTAAAATTACCACCAAAAATAACGTCTTGTTTTAATTTCCTAATTGCATCTTGTAATGGCTGACAATTTAGAGCAACCTCTAATCTTTTCTTATAAAAATTTAATTGAATTCTACCAAAAGAACCAAAAGAATCAAAAGAATCAAAAACACCATTCATTGCCGCTGCGACAAAAGTACCGCAAAGATGTGCAGATAAGTTTATCCCTTGCGGCAATTTTGTAAGCCATTCTTGACTAGGGCATCTATCTAATTTGGAGCCAAACAAAATCCCCCATTCTACAAATTCGAATTCTTGGGAAATCTTTAACATCTCCTCTTGAGACGTTTGATTATCTGCTCCAGTGAATGTCGCTCTCCAAAGCCTCATTTTGTTTCATCTCTAAAAATGTTAGTGCCGTCAACAAAATTGACGGCACTAAATGAATTTACTTAGAATCTTTCGTTTCTATAATAATTTCTTTGTTGCTTTCATCCCTTTTAAGGAAAGCTTCTGCAACCTGTTGTCGAACTTCTGACCCTCTGTTGTAACCATCATGCCAAATTGTCATATAATGGTCTTCTCGTTTAATTCCATCAAGAATTCCAGCCACATAACCTTGAGTCTTGACGACTTCCTGTTGAGAATTAACCTGTCTGACCTGATCTATCAGATCACGGATTTGATCATTATCAATTTTTTCTTTTTGATTTGCAAAATCAAGTTGAACCTCTAAATCCTTAATGTGGGAATGTGAAAAAATGCAATAATGACCCATCAATGTCAAAACAGCAATTGCAACAAACGCTTTCATTTCAACTCTTTCTAATTCTTTTTGGACGGCATTTTTCGAAAAGACCAACCATCAAAGCCTTTAGCTTCGATTAAATCCTCATCTGATACGTCTGGAATTGTTTTCTCTGGGGAAGCCATTCCTCCTACAAACATAGAAAGTTCCTGATACGCAATCACCGGATCAAACAACTTGGCAAAATTAAATTTACTCAATTGTTCATTAATGATCAAATATGCTTTTTTGTATTTTGTTTGAGGGTATTGAACAAAAATTGGAGTTTTGTTATCAAGAAAATAATTAAGATAAGCATCTCGCTTATTTTCATGACAAGAGAAAAACTCTTCGCACTCAAGACGACGACCAGTGTACTCCATTGAAGAAATCTTATAGCGATATCCGTACTTGGTTTTCTTCCCGTCTGAATAATAAGATTTCTTTTGATCATCATCGTAATATTTTTCTACATGACGATCAACCGCTTCAATATCGTAACAGTAGTAGTTTTCAATTACTTGTTGAATGCTTCCAAATTCATTCCTTTTTTCAACTCTGCGATGTTGTTCGACGCAACCGTAAATTTTGCCACAAAATCCAATGGTATAAGCAAAGTATGGAGATTGATCGCGATACCAAAACCGATCACGATCCATCCCTATGCGAATTACATCAGTATCCTCTTTTTCTTGAGGAACTCTTAGATAAATGAGAGAACGGTCTTGCCCCCAAGACATTCCACAATCATAATAGTCTTTAAACTTGCTTATTATTCTCACGTTTTGTTCCGCCTAAAAGTTTCGTTAGTCGTTCCTCAGCATATCTGCGAGGATCGACTAAACCACTATCAATTCTATCTAAGGTTGTCCGATAGATTCCAAACTCATCTTCGCAAAAAACCACACCGTTGGCATCATCGCGTTCAACAATCATCTCTTCATGAGAGCCAAAACGACTTTTATATTTGTACTTAACTTCTTCTTTTGCCATTTGATGCTCCTTATTTTAGTTCAAAATTTTTTAAATGTAAATTGAATCGCCGAAGACTGATTTGATCAACTCGATATCTCTTTGTCGATCAGCTTCTCTTTCTTCGTCCGTATATTCTACTCTCTTGACACCAGATTTCAACAAATGTTCTTCTAATTTTCTGATATCTTCTTCGGAAATAGGGGTTCTTTTTGGCTCCTTGTACGGAGTCTGGTAATCCCCTTCACAAAATTCCCAGACTAATTCACTTTTAAAACTATCCTCTGAGTATTTCGGATAAAGCAATTCTGCTATTTCCATCAATGGGCTCAAGTCATGAATTAATCCACAACAACAAGGAGAATGCCCATAAATCGCTGCCGCTTGATAAATACTGCAATCTCCGTGATGAACAAGATGTCCATCAACGATGTAATACCTCTCTTTAATTTTAGTCAATATACGCTTGTAATCCATTTTTTCTCCTCAAAAAGGAACGTTCATATCATCAATTCTTTGATTAATTTGAGTAATATAATCAATTAATTTATGTCTTGGAACCCAATTTTTGACAATATTCTTTTGTGTTTCGGGAACGATACTATAATCGTGTCCTAATTCCATTTTTGTTTTTTTTGTACGAACTTCAATAATTCCATTAATTAAATCATTTAATGTATAAAAATCTTCTGTGGCAATGTCGAAAACGCCACCTCTATTATCTGAAGTTAAAGCAGATACAACGTCCTCAACATGAACATAATTTCTAAAATTATCTCCATCCCCAATTAAATTTATTGTGCCCATTTCACGAGCCGCTTTTTCTATTTTATAGAGAATTCCTTTTTGATCTCTTTCTCCATAAACATTTGATATTCTAAATATCGTTGTTTTTAACTTAAAATTCTCTTTATACCGAGTGCATAAGGTTTCCCCAAATGATTTACTTAAAGCATAAGGACTAAAATCTTCTCCATAAATAGCACATGTACTAGCAAAAATAAATTCGCTTCCATCTCTTTTAGCCTTCTCTAACAGAGCAATCGTCCCGCCCACATTAACGTCCATAGTTTTTTGTGGGTCTTTGAAAGAATCAGAAATAGTTGAAACTGCAGCTAAATGATAAATAACATCAAATTTTTCATTTGCCAAATGACGATGGCAATTAACATCCTTTATGTCAAAAATTCTATAACATGCGTCAGATACATATCTGGGATTAAATTCAGAGATATTGTCAACAACGGTTACATGATTTCCATCAACCAGATGTTTAACTAAATGATATCCAATAAACCCACAACCGCCTGTGACCAAAATATTCATTTCGATTTTTCGATTCGAATGCTTGAGTTTTCGTAAAAAAACAAGTAATAAGTTTTCCCGTCTATTTCTTGTTCGTAAACATGAACTATTTTACCTTCATTATCGAGGGTAATAACAGGCTTATTATTTTTTACAGTGGTAGTTTCAAAAACAGGTCTTTTCTCTGTCCTGTTTTTTGCCTCTTTAAGACCATTTATCAAAATAAAAAAGACGATTAAGAAAAGTGAAAAATACGCAAGAATCTCTGGAAGTTTTTTCATGATTAAATCTTGGAATTAAAATAAAGCTGTAAGTCTCCTAATTTCAGATTTTTATTTCCCCAAGCATCCCATCCAGTCCAGCCTTTGTCCCCTTGAATTGTATATTCTGCCCATGAATTGTCCCAAACGGCTGCATAGCCAAAGCTTGCTCCATCTCTTAAAGGAAAAACTTCATAAGCATCTCCAGAATCAGCATTTAAAGTCAAAAAATACTCTTTGCCCCTAGTTAAAACATGAGGATTTTTAAAGGTGTATTTAATCCAATCATGTCCAACTCTAAATCCCGAGAGTATTTTTGTATCAACAGGTTTAATCAAATCATGTTTGATTTCACCTTGTTCTAAAACTGTTCCAGATATCAAGCTTAATTTAAGGTTTTTAGGAGTTCCATTTTTAGCGATGCGAACAGCAACATTTTCAACTGGCACATCTTTGACTGGAACAAATCGTTGTCTTACTGCTCTAGAACCCTCAATATAACGAGGTTCACGAACCCAAGATTCCATTCCACCATAACCTGAAAATGCCACATTATCAACGCTGATACTCGATACAGAATAAAATAAAGAAAAAATTGGGGTAATTGCTTGATTATCTTTGAATCGACGCCATTTTCTATTATATTTATCCTTCCATAACGTCGTCATGTCCAAAATATCACATTCTGGTTGATCTGAGACATTAGCAGGTTTGTTGGAGAAAGTCGCCATCATATCAATGGAAACGTGATTGGCATCAGGATTGGCGTCATAATTAACAAAAACAATATGATAAAACTTTCCTTTCTCTAAAACTGTGGTCCGATCAAAATCGACCATCAAATGTTCTGAAGATGTTAGTGGATTTTCTACCAATCCATATGCTAGGGATTTACCAGAAGGCAGATGATCAACACTGTTATTATCTTCTTGAATTTCAATACGTATTTTTCCACCCGTCCCCAAATGATATCCGGGCTTAGAAAACGAATAGGTATTGAAATACCTTATTTTATTGACTGGAACAGTGTCTTTCGCGATAAAGCGGAAAGCTCCTTCAATTCCATAAATTCCTATTCTCAAATTATAAAGGGCATCTCCTGCCCAAAAATTCCCATATGGAATATAAATATCATTCATTCAATAAATTCCCGTTTAACATAATCTTCTAATTTAGTTATGTCAAACTGAGAAATTAAATATGCCAAATTTTTCTTAACACCAATAATTAATGGATCCGGGTTAGGATTTAAGTGAACAACGGTTTTTTCAAAAGTCCAATTATCAGCTTCTGCAACAACAAGAATCTCTTCAAATTTATATTTATGTTGAACAATTTCTTCTCTGGCTAACGGAGGAATTATTCCAGAGAATTTGGAAGAAACTTCAAAATTCAATGTCATGCTCTCAGAAACACGAGTATCATCTATAAGCTTGCAAGCAAAATGTTTGAAATGTTTTAAGTATTGGTCTCTTACAATTCGCGATTTAAAATTTGTCTTATACTTAATTGCACAATATACACTTCCAAAAGTATCTAGAACTCCACGCATATAACAAGTTGCCGAATCAGTCGTGAACGTCGCAAATAAAGGAAATCCTTGTTCATTTGTCATACTTAAAAAATCTAGGTTAATTAACCTAAAATCTCTTAATTTTTCTCGTTCTGCTAATGATTCGAGCTTTATAAAATCGATATTTTCAAATGGCAAAGCATCTTTCGTTAAAGGAACAACATCGATGTCAGTCTTAACATCATAAATATTTTTCTTAACGAGTTCGTTAAAATTCACTGTCATGCTATTCGCCTTTCAATTCAAATTCATTAATTATCTTTTTTAAACCAATTTTTATGTTTTCTCTTTCCTGCATAGAGGAACTAGCGAATGCAAAGTAAATATTTATAAGAGGCAAAAATGAAACAAAAAATGGATGGTATTTCCTTGTATAAAAACATACTAAACATGGGGATACGTAAAAAAAGGCACATAATAACAGTCCGGGATTTTCACTAAGGAATCCAAATAACTCTTTCATAGCTTCCATAATCTTTTCTAAGCTCCTCTTTCCAACCTAATTCTTGCAAATTAGGAAAATAGGCATCTGCTTTGATATCTGAGTATCCTTTAATTTCGCTCGCAATTACACGCCACACATACTTCTTTTCAATAGCTTCTTTATAAAGTTGTGCCCCTCCTATTAAAATAGGAGAAGTAAAACGCATACCATTAACGAAACTTTCTGCTTCTTCAAGGGAAGAAGAAAGTTGAACAGGTCCTTTGCCGTTTGCTTCAATTTCAAGAGTTGGAGATCGACTGATTACAACATTAATCCGTCCTGAGAGGGGACGAAACCGTTCTGGAATCGATTCCCAAGTTTTTCTCCCCATTATACAAGTTTTTCTTTTAGTTTCTTGTTTGAAATGAGCAATTTCTTCAGGAATATGCCAAGGCAAATCTCCATTAACCCCAATAGCCCAATTCTTATTATAAGCAACAATTATTTCAAACATCTCTTTTATTTTTTTCTTGTAATAAGAGTTGACTTGCTACTAACATGACACCAGCCACAACGAGTACATTTTAAAGCTGGAAATCCCCAAACATTAATAGAAATAGTTTTATGCCCCCAAAAATAACATACAAACTTATTATACCAATGCGTCATAGCCCGTCCAAATCATGTATGTCGCCTCGATTGACTAAAATTAAATTCCGAGTTTTTTCAAAAAAATCGCCGCGATTCAACAGTTTATCTTTATTATGTCTAGAAATCAACAAAAAAGCCACCATTAAAACAGGAGGAACCTTTTTTGGATCAAACATCTGAAGAATCAGATCTGCTTCTGCAAAATTTTTTCTACTCAAAAGCTCATTCATGTGAGAGCAAATCAAATCAATGGCAATATCCAATTTTTCTTCATTTGCCAGTTTGTAAACCCTTTCTAAAAAAATATCTCTTGGATGATATGAAATCTTCATCAAAAACGTCCTTTCGCTCTCGCCTCAATATATTTAAATAATAGATCAATTATTTTTCTTAAAATCCTCTTCGCCACGATGGATTCTTTCTTTTTTCTTTCAAAAAAAGTTCAAGTCGTTGTCGTTGCTGCTGTTCACGCCTATATGATTCTTGCACATATCTTTCAAACTCCTCTTCCCACGAAGGTTCTTTATTCTCCCAATCATAGTCATCAATTCGTTCCATAAATACGATTATACCGTTTTCGAAATCAAAAATCAAAAGAATACATATTGAAGCAAAAGGAGTTTCAACAATATGAAAAGATTATTAGCCGCTTTGGCTGTGCTTTTGATAGCCGCCAACGCCCCCATAGACAGACCTAGACCAGTCAGTGAATTACCTTATTGGGAAACATCAGTTTTTATAGCTGCACCGGGATGGGAAGAAAGAGGCGAAGAATTCGCCAAATGGTTGGCACCAAGCGTGAGAGTCACAAAGGGAGGAGGCGGCTCAGGAACAATTTGCTATTACGACGATAGCGAAAATTGGGCTTATGTCATTTCTTGCGGACATCTTTTCTCAAATGGATACAAATCATATGAAAGTTATAAAAAATCCCCAAACACAATGAAAGTAGAAGTTTTCTATCACAACGAAAAAAGATTAGAAAAACCAGATGTTTATGAAGCGGAAGTTCTTTGTCATGTCAATAATTTAAACTCCGGGGTTTACGATGTAAGCTTATTAAGATTTCAGCCAAGATGGTCCAATCCATGGGTCTGTCCTATTGCCCCGCTTGATTATAAACTTGAAAAAGGAAGGCAATATCATAGCTGTGGTTGCGATGGTCTTACCGAAGCTGCACATTATCTTGTAAGATATGAAAGAGAAAATAAAACTTCCGATGGATTTTCAGAAATTATCACATCTGAGAATAATCCTAGAGGAGGTAGATCTGGAGGAGGCGTAATGACCGATGACGGACTTCTAGTCTTTATATGCTCTCGCGGAAACCGTTCAAACGCCTTTTGGACATCTCTTCAACAAATCCATACTTTTCTTAAAAAAGAAGGATTTGAAAATGTTCTAGAAGGAAAAACAATGGCTAATAAAATTCCGATCATTGACAGAAATAACCCGCAAGGAAAATATCCTAACAATTATATTCCATCACCTTCAAAATGATTTAACCGCTTGAATTATTTGATTTACTTTAGGTAAATCAAGTCCTGTTTTAGGATTTATTTTAAAAAATCTTCGATCATTGGATAAAAATAAATCATCTAATACAATCCAGTTTTGGCAGTTATTTTCTTCCACCCAATCTTTGATCTCTTTGTACCTTGAATCATCTTCAAGATGCCTTTTACTGGCTCTGGTGTGTCCTGCTACCCGCCCATGAATATCCAAACCATATGTTAAAAGCATACTTTCAAAACCTGTTATTGTCATTTGTTTTGAAAGTATTAAATATCTCCAAGACGAAGAAATAATCACTTTAGCTTCCGACCATTCATTTAATAAATAATTAAATGCTTTGACGCAAGAATAATTGATCGGACAATAACCATTATCAAATGAATTATGATTATTTAAAACTCCATCTATATCGATAAAAATATAATCAACCATATAGTTTGACCCATTACAGTTTTTTAACATTTGATTGAAGAGGAGAAGTCATAACCTTGTCTAAACCTGCTTCATTTAACCAAACATAAAACCCACTTTTTGTCTCATTTTCAACTGGTCTCTCAAAAGAAAGAAATTCTTTAAGTTTTTCCACAGCTTTAATATTGTTATGAGATGGCAATAAATCAAATGACGGATCTCCATTATGATTCAAACCCAAAGATAAAGTTGCAAAAAGAGGGGCTTCTACAAAATACTTTTCTTTTAAAAGATTTTCTTTTAGCTGTTTAACCTTTTGGGGATTCAATTCCGTAAATGAATCACTAATCCCAGTAGCTACTAAATAATAGCTAATGTAATCCATGTAATGATAGACGTTATCAGGAGTAATTCCAGATGCGATTGCCAATGGTTTATCCCCAATTGCGTTTTTAAGCATTCTAATCTTATTAACGCTTGCTGGAACCCCTGTCCCATCTCCTGATGTTGTAGGCACTTCACAAAACTTAACCGCTTCTCTTGCTACCTTAACCAAATCCCTAACTTCTCTTTGATATTTAAAAGCAATGCCTCCAAAAAGCAAAACATTTTCATGCTTCTTTTCATGGACTTTTGATGCTAGCTCTTGAACTTCGGCATATTCATCAATACCTAAATCATCCACCCAAATAGCATTTACCCCATCTGGAGCAGCTTCAACTGAAGATTCCGCGTTTAGATCCAAAAAATTAATCCCTAGCCAAAAATGAGGATATTCATGCTTAACATCTTCATATATTGAAATCAATCTTCTATAGGAAAGACTATGTCCTATCAAAAAACAATGTTGAATCGCTAAAGAGCTTAGCAATTCAACATTTCTCAGTGTCTGTTCTCTGGATTCGCAATGAATTACTGGGGTAAAAATTCTATCCATTTTTAAATTCTTTATGCTGAATAGTTACCGGATTTTTTATTAACTCTTTTAGTTTTTCTCTTGCCATTCTTCTATATGTTACAGTGTAAACGGCAGAAACAAAACAAATGAGCAATACTAAAATGACCACCAATACTTCGATTACAGTTGTGCCTTTTCTTTTCATATTCACATTTCATAAGTTATTTCAGGCATATTTTCTATTGTTAATCGATGTGATTGTCTAACAATAATGTTTTCACCTAAAGATTTTGACAATTCATTTAATTCCACTTCCAATTCTGGCATATTGAGAACAGCTTCTCTCCAATTACCGAAAGCATAAATATACTTCACTGCTTTTTTGCAAAAATCCTTAAACTCTTGAGTTTTAGCACAAAAATCAGTAGCACATCGAAATTCCACAATGCAAGCCCCTTTATTTTCTGTTGCAGAATCTGAATGAATATATACTTCTACACGACCGGGCATACCAATCTCCTATTTTTTAAAAAAAGTATTTGAAACGTAACTTGCTCCCACAGTCGCAAGTCCGACAACAAAAAATGTACCAATCAATTGTCCAGCAGTGTCACCTCGAACCCAACCCCAAATTCCCCCAATTGCTAAAAAAGCTGAAGATGCAATTAAAGATACTAAAATAGCTCCTGTCATGTTCTTGAAATCCATAAATATTCTCCTTGTAAAACAACAAGATTATTTATGCTTCATTTATTCTTTTCTTTAATAAAGGAATCAAAACGCCTTTTCCTCTTTTTCTATCTTTGGCATCTTCTATTTTTTGAGCAGGTCCTGTCCAGTTTTGATCATCTGTAAATTTCTTTGGATAAATACTCTTCCGTTTGTTAAAAAGTTGTCCCTTTTCTACCTCGCCATTTAATTCTATCTCATAAGCTATTGCTCCATCTTCAGCAAACGGGTTACAATCAGCATAAATAATTAAATGCTCGCCATGACGACGATTATCTGTCACTGACCGAGCATACTTCAAATCCATTTCATCCACTGTACCGAAACAAATTCCTTGCATAAGTGGATGTACATATTCGTCAATTGGATGATGTTGACAAATTTGCACAGGTTGTTGTAATTGCTCAGAAGAAACCGTTTTAAGCACTTCCAGCAAATCTTTCCATGTCTCAATTACAGCGTACATTTCAATCATTCCTTAAAGGGAAATGAGAAATTTCTTGGATAATATTATCATCAAACGATTTCCCCCCCAAACCAAACCAAATTTTTTCATTCAGATCGATAATCCAATTATCTCTAATCCAAGAAATACTATTCGCGATATCATTGTATTCATCAACAGTAGGTCTTTTTTTATAAATATCAATATGATATCCATGTTTCTTTTGATGAGCATACCACATTGTTCACGCCCCCAATTCTCTTATCTTTTTAACAACTTCCGAAACATCTTTTCCATCAACCATAAGACTTGCTTTCTTGAAGACTGCCATAGCTATACCTGTAGCCAAACCATCTGACTTGGTTGTTCTAATCTCATCTATAACAGAAACCAAATGATTTGCAATTTCTTCTTTAGTCAATAATTGAGGCAGAAATCCATTAAGAATTTCATTCTCTTTTCTAAGTATTGCTGTTTTTGCTTTAATGGTCTCTTCATTACTTGCAATTAATTTTCGTAGAACTTTGCAAATTTGTTCATCTTCAACAGTTTGACCACGACCTTTCAATACATCAATTTCGCCTAAAGCGACTCTCAAGATGTTCTTAGAAACTTCATCTTTATCAAATAAGGCAGTTTTAACTTTTTCTCGAATCAATTGTTCTAACATTATTTTTCTTTCTTAATAAACTCGACAAACTCTGAACTCTTCTTTCAATTTTTTGGCAAGAAATTGCATATCTTGCGATAATTTTTCTAATTCTTCTGGGGTAGCTTTTGTAAGCACTTTCGAATTGGCATCCAAAAATTCATAAAAACTTTTTTCCGTGATCTGCACGTTGACCAAATCTAAACCAATATAATTATTTGTCTTTTGAGGCTCTTCCATGAGTTTATACAATCTTTCTATAAAAGCTATAAGTTGTTTTTTTGATAACAAAACACGAGCCTGACCGTCTTCATCAGTTGTTTGTATCAAATAACCTGACACACAGGATTTATTACATCCAATTTTCCCTTTTTTGACAGGAAATGAAATCATAACAATTTAACCTCTTTAAAGAATTTTTGATTTGAAAATATTATCTCATCAACTCCAATCTGGTTCAAGGGCAATTTATCTTTTATAAAAAAATCACAAAGATTAACAATCTCTTCTAAATTTACACCTACTACTCTGGAAAAGAAATTCCAAGGAAGAATTTTATCTTCGATCTCTTCTTTTTGAATGGCGAAAGAAGTTAAATAAGAATAGGCAGCGAACGATTTTACCCATAAATCTTTAGGAAGTCCAAAAGCATCCCCTAAAACCAAATCAGTTTTTAGCGAACCTTCTTTAAAAACAAAAGATTCCCAAATTCTAAAAAATGCCATTAAATGATAAAAATATCCTGAGAAATCAACTGGTCCATCAATTTCATCTAATTCCGCTAATTTGATACTCAACAAAACACTTCCATCAACCCACTCATCTTTAAGATAACCACACCTAAACGACATTCCTTTTTTTAATTTAGTACGATTAAAAAATCCAAAAAAATCTCCAACTAATGGAACTGGTTTTCCATTAACAAAATATTTTGTCAACTGACAGTGAGGAATTGTCGTTTTCTTAGAAGTTTTTGCTAAATGAGCAAGTTCTTTGAGCCATCCTTTTTTTCGCCATATCAGATCGCAATGTTGAACAACAACCCACTCGTTTAAAGTTTTATTTCTAATGGCTTCATCTAACATTATTTGATGTTCCAACCCAAGACTTTTATCTAAATTTGTTGGAACATCTACAAATATTTTTCTACATCCAGATTTATCTATTGCATCTAAAACCCAAAAAGTTGCCTGCTTCGATACAAGAAAAACAATATCTATTTGATCTCTTGGTAAACCTGCAGTTTTTATAATATTATCAACACAAGCAGAGACAAAAAAAGAAAATCTCTCAATAGGTATTATTACACTAATCGCCACTGAAAATTATCCCAAAAGCTACTGCCAGACAAGAAACTAAAACGAGAATTTTTAATTCGATCATTCTGTAATTCCTGATATCATCCCTTTAACGAACTCTTTAGATTTTTTAGAAATCCATTTACCGACAATTCTTGATTTATTGTAGTTGCGTTTTGTGCAAGAAATATCATCTTCGTTTCCAAAAATATGATCGGGTCCAGCAGAAGCACCAATCACGGTAACACAATCTTCTGTTGCTGTTTTTTCAAACTTAAAATTTGTTCCGTAATAATCTTTTATTTCAAGAACAGATTCTGCGTCGAGTTGAGCTAAAGTCGCCTTTTCTAAAGCTAATTGTGCTTCTTTCCTCTCGCTTAGTTTAGAAAGAAAAGCTGCTCCAATAATTATCAAAAATGAAACTGCTAAAATTGTAAAAAAGTAATATTTTAATTCAAAGTTTTTCATAGCATTCATTGCACATTAAGGAAAAAGGTTGTTTGCACGGGCATAAATCGCACATCAAATGAGCTTGCTTAGACGACCAGCTATATTCTCGCCTCATAAAACCATCTAAATCTAAGTCAATTATATCATCTGCACAGAAATCTGCAATGGGCTTTTCACAAAAACAACACAATCTTTTCTCAAACATTTCTTCTTTTCTTTTTCGATGCTTCTCTACTCGGTCTTTAAACTTTTGATCTAATGAATCCCCGTCAAAAACAAGTTTCATTCCAAGATTTCCTTCTATTTCAGAAAGAAGCTGGAAGGGAATATCATCTCTATGCATTAAAGTCTCCTAATAAACCAAAAAAATAGACCTAAAATTATTGTCAACAAACATGTAATGGGAGAAAGCAAAAACCATATAAAAACATGATTGTTTTTATATGGAAATGGTATTATATTTTCGTATAAAATTAATTTAATAGAAAAATAATTTGCGATATAACTTAAAATAAAAAATAATTCAAACACAAATTATTTAGTCAATTGAAATGGCGATATGATCCTGACATTGATTAATTTTTCCTTGTCATAATAAGTCTTAAGTTTACATCCAAAGATAAATTCTAAGGGCATTAAACAACTTTTAGAGAAATTACACTTTTTGCAACAAACAATTTTATTATAATCTAAAAACTTGCCGCCACGAGATCTAGGAATCAAATGATCTTTTGATGAATTATCAAAATCTAATTCAATTGAGCAATAAGGACAAAACTTCCATTTATCAATTCCGCGTTGTTTTTTCCTAAGTCTCTTTGCGAGCTTCATCGCCATTTTGGAATTCAGGGGGAGTCCAAGGCACGCATCCTGCTGCATTTAAAATATCTCCAAATCCTTCGCATTCAACAAAATCTTTAGTCAACATTAAAAACCATTCACATTGCCTTGCCTCACATGGTTTTTCTCCACATGAACAATAGCTACATTCTTCATCAATATAGGCTTGAGCTAATTCCTCTGTTTCGAAACCATCTTTAAATTCCCCAGAAGGAGCATGATACGCGGTATATGTCATTTTTCATCTTGTCTACAATAGAATTGAAAATTATTTAATGTATCCTCGACTACTTCAAGAATTTCTTTTCTATCTTTGATCCAAATGTTGTACTCAATTTTATCATCTTTACCAAAAACAAAAACCAGTTTCCCAAATTGTTTTGACTCACCAATCAATTCAAACTTTGGTTTTTCAGCCCAAAATATCTTTCTTCTTCTTAAAAATCTTCGAACAATATCATTTGGTTCAATCATAAAAATAATTCAGTGTATCGAAATTTCGGCTGAAATTCCTCCCAATTTTTCTTGGCAGTCTCTTTCCTCTTTCTTTCAATTTCTATTGTTTCTGGCGTCCGAGAAACAACTCGACTGTATCTAATTTTCGACTTTCTCTTTGATGATCTATAGTTTTTCATAATATCTTTCTATTGTGAAGGAGGTGCGGCAACTGGAACAGGAACAGACTTGTCTTCAATTTTTTTGTCTTCAATTTTTTTCTTAACTTCATTTGTTGGAATCGACATCAATAAATTACTGAGATTGCTTCCCATATAATAAACTGGGAATGCTCCATCCCACTTTTCAACACGCTTTGAATCAATTTCCAATTGTTTTAACGCCATATACACTTCTTGATTTTCAACAGCCTTAGAAATTTCAAAAGCTTTTGCTTCTGCTACTGTCTTGATAGCTTCAGCTTGACCTTCTGCCGCCTTTTTAGCAGCATTGGCTTCAGCTTCAGCCTCTAACTGGATCTTGTTGTTTCGCTCTTTTTGAGCTTCCGTCTGGGCTATAGCAATCGCCTTCTCTTGCTCTGCATTAAAAACTTCTACCAATTTTTCTTGAATTGTTGGATTTTTGTAAACAAAACCGCCTGTGATACCAAGGTTTGTAATACTAATTCCACGTTTTTTGAAAAACTCTTCAACTGTACCAACTACTCTTGCAATATGCGGGGTAGCTTGTTTACGCAATTGCTCCATTGGTAAATCAGTAACTTCGATTCCAAACTCTGATTGAATTTTTGCTCGTACCTCTCCATCTAAAACATTCGATAATTGTCCATTAGGATAATTATGCAAAAATGTAATAGCATCTTCGGTCGAAGCAATTCTAGCTGTAATCGTCCAACCCGTTGAAAACTCAACCTGATCTGAGGTCATCACCCAAATAGCTTCATTTTTGTTAGAAGTACCTGTTGCGGTGTCTGCTGTCCATTCCCGTGTTACTGGTGATTTGTCTACTTTAATGAGAACAGCACCATCTTTCCATGTGCCATTTGGGAAAAAGGTTTCATATCCCAATGGAACCCATTGTTGAGGAATCTGGATCTGTTTGACATTCAACAACTTATCTTTCAAATAAGCTTCGTTATTTGTTGATGTTTGTGTCTTATTATTAGAAATGAGAGGAATCAAAAACGCTTCTTCATTTGTGCCGATCATCTCTAATTTAATAGGGGCAAATGGACGCCGACAACCAAAACTACTTACTAATACTAAGCCCAAAAAAATAAACTTATAAACTTTTTGCATCCTTGTTCTTCTTCTTTCTCATAAATAAAATTAAAATAAAAATTATAATCGCTTCCGCAAGATAAACTAATCCCAGAATTTTAGAACTATTTTTAACTTCTAATGGATTGGCGTTATCTTTAAGCTGATTTACATACACATCGCTTGTAGTATGTGTAATATAATCCATAAGAAAAGGATTAGCAATAGCAATTATAATAATTATTAAACATATAAAAATCCATTTATTCATTAAGTCCCTCCACAGATCTGAGCTTCATAATCAATATTCCCCCACTCCGAATCGAACGGAGATCGCGGCTTTATCTGAGCCTAAACCGGGCATAAACCGGCTGCTTTACCTTTAAGCTATGGGGGCAAACCGAACATAATTTTTTGAATTATATCCTAAATACTATTATTGTATAATAGCGGTTCTAATAATTTTATTCAAGAGGAAAAATATGACAAAAGAAAAAATAGAAGAAAAAGAAGCTGCACGAAAATTAAGATTAGAAGGGCATTCTTTAGAATATATCGCAAATTTATTAAAAATTTCAAAATCAACAGCCTCTCTGTGGCTCAGAGATATACCGTTAACACAAGAGCAGAGATTGGCTAAAATAAACAAAAACAAGAAAATATTCATGTGCAAAAAGTGTAAAAAAGAATGTTTCTACAGAAATGATGATTCAAACATAGGATACCACAGGTCTTTATGTTATGATTGTAAGCCTAAAATAGAAATTATGATCAATAACATAAAAGGGGATCAAAAACATTGTCCTCGCTGTAAACTTTGGAAAGGAACCACATATTTCTATAAAAACTCGAAAGGATGTTTGTTTACTTATTGTATCAAATGTCAACAAATAACGACAATGATACAACAGCGAGAATTTAAACAAGCATGCGTGAACTACAAAGGCAACAAATGTTTTAAATGCAAAAAAACATATCCGCTACCTTGTTATGATTTTCATCATATAAATCCTGCAGAAAAGGATTTCACGATTTCTTCAATAAAAACAAAAAAACTTTACGATCACATTAAAAAAGAATTAGATAAATGCCATTTACTTTGTGCTAATTGTCACAGAATTGAGCATGAGGAAATTTTAACAAAATGTAAGCTATCGGACCATATTTCATTGTATTAAGCACCCCGACTTGGATTCGAACCAAGACCACTCCTTTAACATAGGATTGTTTGTATGCTTTTGCGGTGGGGGGTGATTACTCACCCAAGTTTGAAAAGCTGTAACTAAGTGCTCTACCGTTGAGCTATCGGGGTATTTCTGAGTGTCCCAGCTTGGATTCGAACCAAGTCCACGTTCTCCCATAGAAATTGTTTGTATGCTTTTGCGGTGGGGGGCGATTACTCACCCAAGTTTGAAAAGCTGTAAACTACGTGCTCTGCCATTGAGCTACTGGGACAAGAGAGCCGACACTTGGATTCGAACCAAGAACCTCTGCATTAGAAAGTGCAATGTTTGTATGCTTTTGCGGTGGGGGGTGATTACTCACCCAAGTTTGAAAAGCTGAACTAAGTGCTCTACCGTTGAGCTATGTCGGCTTAACTTTGTCAGATTCATTGACCTGACTCGTACTATTATAGTGTTTATTTATGCTTTGTCAATCAAAATTCTGTCAATTTTTTGAAATTTAATCAAAAATCTCAATCCAGTCCTTTAATTGATGCCCTTCGTATCTCACTTTACTGACTTCAACGGTTCTACGAACTAATTTTCCCTCTTTATTCTCATTTTCGATCACAACATAGAATCTTTCGGGATAGTAATTTGTACGGTTAGAGTAAACTGGCATTTTAATATCTCCGATTTCAATATCAGAGACGTGTACTGGAACTGTTTCTGAATATGCCGCTTTATAAATTTTATCAACAATTCGACCTGATTTAATCGATGGTTCGCAACCCAAAATTAAAAGCAACAAAAGAATCAATTTCAACTTCATTAAATATCCTCCAGAAAATCATCATTTAAACAAACACACAATTTACCTCTAGAGCTTTGCAAACTAACCAATCCCTCAAATTCCAAATCATAAAGGATACCTGTGTTATTTTCCCAATCACACAAATCCTCTTTACTAACGTCGGACAATTTAGAAATTCGATCCAAAGATTGATAACAAGCTCCATCTTCTCGATAGAGATTTTTAATTACCGAAAACACTTTTTCCCTATTCGTCATATTGAACCTCATATTCTATTTTTGTATGTTTTATTAATTTAACATTAGTTGGCAACTCAACTCTTAAAATTTCATCGGAACGATCATGGCTTGTTCTAAAAAACACTGCTCGCCCATCATCTGATAAACTTACATTTTCTAAAATTGGACATTTTTCCAATTTTTTCATAATATCAGTCGGCTCCCCTTGGACAACAGTTTTTACAAATACAAAAGCTGCTTTTTGATATGCTTCCTGTAAATTTGTCATATATGTCATAACAAAATCTACAAATTCTGATTTCTCTACAAAAATTTTATCACTCATTTTTCTCTCCAAATATAAAATCTCTTAAATTAAAAGGCTTTTTGCACTTCAAAACAAGCTGTTGCAATTCTTCATCCGAATAATGGTAAGTATCCATTTTAAACCACATCCTAGAATGATTTCTACGAAAAAACCCTCGGCAAGTTTCATATTTTGTCAAAGAATACGTTTCATCGATTTTTCTAGCAGGCAATCCTTCTAAAATCCAAAAAAAGACATGATAAAAAGACAAACACAAATAATAAGGCTGGTATTTCAACCTTAAATAAAGTCTTTTATGTAAAGGTTTTTTGCTATAAGGAATATCCATAACTATTTTCTTTCATCTGGAAGATCACAAAAAACGCAACAATCTCCATCAGGAAATTCTATATCATAATCTTTTGGAATTGACACAAATGTTCCATCTATTAATTCTATTTGACCTTCATTATTATAATAATCTATATAGTGGCAAACTTGATCAGGAGATTCTTTACATCGCCAACCAAAATTTTGTCCACAGTTTAAACAATAGGCAGAAATCGACAACCATCTATCTTCGATTTGCTTTGAAGTTAATGGTTGAAAGCAATGTTGACAAGATTTTTTAAGCTCAAAAATAGCTTTTTGATGCTCTTTAATTGCTGCTTGATGTTTTTCAATTTCTTCTTTAATTTTCATCATTTTTATCTTTTAAAATTTCTGCGGCGAGGGATTCGGCAAGGGCAATCGCTTCCGCACTAACAGCATACGCTGTCGCGAACCCATGATTCCAAGCAGCCTTGTGTTTTTCTTTTAATTCTGCAATTTTTTGTTTCAAATTATCCATTTTGTAATCCGTGATTTGCGTAAGGTAGAAGATTTGGTTTATTTGCCACATCTTTGTCATCTCGTACTGTGATGAAGACGTATTCTGCCTCAGCGACTTTTTCTTCTTGTGAAATATAAAATTCTTCTTCATACTTTCCGCCATATGAAGAAAACCCGTTTCCTGCAGTTGCTTCTCGCCAAGCTTCCACTGTTGCTACAATCGATTTGTTGCCGCACTTGCCTATTTTTGCTTTCAAAACGATGAAATCACCGATATAACAAGGGCGATGAAATGTTCCTTGAAATTTATAAGTAACGGCTGTCTTGCATGTTTTTGAACCATATAAAAAACGATGCACGGCAACTGCGGCAGCTTTATCCATATAAGAGAAAAATGCCCCTCCAAAAATCAGTGGGGTCATACAATTCGCGTCTGTCGGATACACTGTAAAACTGGTAGTATACTCAATGAGATTTTGAGTATGTTCTGTAATTGGTGACAATATGTGTGTCATATACCTTCTCTTTAAATAAATGGAGCTACAGAGAGTTGAACTCTGCTATTCTTGGTGCGTTTTACGCTTTCGACAAAAATTGTCCCACGACTAGCCCCGATTAGCTTCTGAGTTTAAAGCCCAAATTCTTTTACCGGGAGAAGTAATTCCAGCTTCATCACTAGCTGATTGCCACGGATTCTTTTTATAACCTTGAGCCAATCCCAAATCTTTCATCGCCTGTTTTTTCTGCTGTCCCATCAAGTGAAGTTGACGCATTAAATCAAGCTTTTTTTGCTTTTCTAAAGAAATCTCTCTAGTAATATCAGGAAGTTCTGATATCGGGATCGTTCCATGATTGAATGTAGAAACCATGTCCCTTGACATATCAATTATACCATCTTTTTCCAATCTTTCCAAACACGGTTTCAACAAATCATTTAAAGTATAACGACTTGCTTCCCAAAAAGAAACGTAAATTTTTCCATTAATAGGACCCAGTCTACCGTGAAGGCTATTAGAGTTTGTTCTGTCATCAATATTATTATCGTTTCTTATCTCTATATGCCAATCTATATCCTTTTTCCCATAAAAAATTTCATGATTTGGGGTGTAAATAAATGCTACAACTTTCGCCCCAACAACAGCACGAATATCATTCATTCTGCTGAAAAAGAAGTCGGGATCAATATATTTCGTCAAATCTCGATATCGCCAATGATCTGGATCATCTGGAATATTAATTGATGGAATTTCTGATTCCAACCATGCTTTGAAACTCATAAATTATTTAGTTGCAACTTTAATTTTTAATTGCAACTTTAATTTTATCAATAAACAATTTATCGGATGTAACAGAGAGATAATCTTCCCCGAAAATAAAATAGATCATTGGAGCTTCTCGATAATTGAAATGCTGATTTCCACTACCGACCACAACTTCTTCAAGAGAATCTTCATCCCATTTCGTTTTTGACTCTAAATCGGGATAAACAAAGAGACCATTTTCTCCATCCGATTCAAAAATAGCTTCTTCCCAAGATAATAAATCTAAAATATCTTGCATCACCGTTTTTGGAGTTGAAGTCGAAATCAATAAATCATATCCGCCAACTTCCATATTATCTTTCCAGTTTTGCTAACTGTTTTTTCAAATTATTAAGTTTTCTTTCCTTTTCTTCTTCCTGCCATTTTTCAAACTTCAAATTATAAGATTTCAACTCTTCCTCATAAAGATCAAAACGATTAAGCCATACATCATATAATTTTTTATATTCTTCATCCGAAACATTTTCTAAAACTTTAAGAGATATTTTAGCATCATATCCATCTTGAAACTCTATCGAATAATCTATTGATTGAGAAAATGTAGATTCTATTTTTTTAATTAAGATTTTATCAACTGAATCGTAAACTTGATAATAATCATCATTTTCTTCTGATCTTGGGTTTTCTTGATCTACAAACAAATATTCATCATTGCGATTAGTATAAATGTCGTAAAATTTGTACCGTTGACGAGAAGGTTCTGGTTGGTTCTTACGTGGTTTAGAAGGTTTGACTGGTTTCATGTTTTATTTCCTTAAGAAGTTCTTTTGAAATATATCTTCTTGGCTCGTAAATTTTACTTAATGTAGGAAACTGTGAAACGGTTGGATCAACAATTGTTTCTCCATCCACACACCAAAAATGGTCTCTCGGACCCCAAATCCAATCAATATACAAACCCATTACAATTTTAAGGTCTGGAAATGCCTCAACCAACCTCAAGCATTGCTCATGACAATTTCCGTAAGCTTCTTCTTGACCTAAAAAAAATGGAAGATATTTTGGATTTATCTCCCCAATTGAACAAACTGGAATAGGAGGATTTGGATCAATTTGCAACTCCCAGCATTTTTTATAATGTTCAAATGAAGGAGTTAAATCTAACCCACGTTCAACATATTCGCAAAACTCACAATAATCTGGACCTACCTTCACCCCACAAGAGGAACCAAATCCTACATCGCAAACTTCCCCTTCAACAAGGGTTTGATTATTACAAATTGGACAAAGCATTTATCAGGACAATAATCAGGACAATAATCAGGACAATAATCAGGACAATAATCAGGACATTTTGTCCTGATTTGATCTATAAAATGAAGACAAAACCAGAATCCCGACAATAATCAGGACATTTTGGCTGCATTTACAACCTTTTTTGGAGCCATAACTTTTAACAAATCACTCAAATCGCCATTAAGTGCAAATAATATTTCAATATTCCCTGAATAGTTTTCAACATCTTTTAAAGATCGTTCTGTAACAGCAGACATAACCTCTAGAATATTTTTTAAATTTGCTAAACGAGAAAGAGTTAAAGGACAATGACCCATCATAATCTTGTTTCCTCCACTACATCTGATTCTGACATCGGAAAAGAATTAACCATCTTCTCCCCGCTATAAACCCGCCACTTTTTATTTTTGTGATCCGCCCTCAACAGCCAATCCCCATTGACCACCCATCCACTTTTAAATCTACCATCTTCATGAAATTGAACTCTTGAAAGAAACAACTCCATATTTTTAATTTGATGAGTTGATATATCTTCGTAATTAATCATTTATTTCCCTTTAAGGCCCTCAGAGGGAGTCGAACCCACGACTTTCACTTTACAAAAGTGACGCTCTACCACTGAGCTATGAGGGCAACCATGTACTATTATAGCAAAAATTTTCAATTTTTAAAGAACATAATTCATTAAACCATATTTTATTTCTACTTCAGAATAGAGTTTCCTCAAAATCTCTACTTCTTTTGCATACTCTTTATCAAACCAATCAATAATATTTTGATAGTCTGTTTGGCTTATTTCTAAAAACTTGACCTCTCGATCAATTGAAGTTTCCTTTATAGATCTCCGATTAGGAATATATACAACATCATAAGAATCAAAAAACTCAAGAGCAACAAGCGAATCATGATAATTTAAATCAGCTTTATCAAAAGCATCAAAACAATCTTGATAAGTAGGAGTTTCTCTTAATTCAAGATGTCAAAAAAGTTAACGGGAGGAATCGAACCTCTTAACATCGACTTTGCAAATCGACGCAACGCCTCGTCGCTCTCGTTTCCGTTAACATTATATTATTTATGGTTTTTGCAATTACCTTTATGAGTTATTGAATAATGATTCCCGAATCCAAAACAAATATAGGTACAACCGTCATATTCAAACTCTCTAATTGGTTCATTGTTCAACTTACCATCTTCAACTTTCAATTCCTCTAAACAACCACAAAGCAAAAAACTCAAACAAATCAGCCATTTCATTATAATTCTCACAAAAGTTTCAAATGTCCAGTGATCTTGTCTATCTCTTCGCTATTATTAGGACCTATCGCCAAACAGGTATTTGTTGGAATCCCTGCAAATTCTGTCTTGCCACTATCTGTAATTAGATGCACCTCCAAATTAGCATCTTTTGCTTTTTGATGAATTTCCAACAATTCTTCTTCAGTGTCAACGCTTACACAGATTTTAGTAAAAGTTCCATTTAACCATAACTCCATTTCAGGAGTTAAACTTGTATCTGCATTTTTTATTTTCAAGGCAAGAAATGACATGGAAGCGTGACTTCCTTGCGAAATCATTTTCCCTTTCCGCATATTCAAGTCTTTACGCATCACAATAACTTGTTTTATATCCATATTTTAACCCATCTCTAGTGATCGATACAAGAGTCGAACTTGTGATCTTCTGCATGTCACGCAGACGCTTTAGCCACTAAGCTAATCGATCAAATGTCCCACACATAATAAACGCCCATAGGACGAATATAGTAAGTTACCTTTACTCCCAATAAAGGAATTGGTAAATTTTTTTTGCGTGGCTCTGCCCAACTTTTTCCTATTAAAGGTCCTAAATCTAATAAAACTTTTCTTGTCTCAGGGCAAACTCTTAAAACCTCCGTTTTCCCTGAAGGTCCAATAGAATCGCCAGTTACGGGATTAAAACCTCTTAAAATTGCCATAACTTAATTATAGTTTAAATTTTTCTTTTTTACAACCTTTTTGCTTCTTTACCACATAAATCACAAGAAAAATAGGAATCGTTATTCCCCGATGGAACTGAATACAATATTGTTTCTAACATTTAGACCTCTCAGGCAATTTCTGAGCAGGTTTAACCACTCTATTCGTCTCTTTAATAGAAGAAACTTTTCCATCTCTAATTTGAACCACATAATTAATTTCAACACAATCACTGCCATCTTTTGTATAAGTAATCCAACCATCTTTTGATGGACTACCGCCAGCAATGTTACTGGTATGCAAACGAATTTTCTTTCGTTTCCAAAATAACGGCATTGGTTGCATTTTTAGCTCAAGAACGCCAGACAAAATACTCCATGCGGGGGTACTTAAAATACACACCTTGCCATCTTCTGAGATTTCATATTCACCCATTCCTTTTCCTAAATCATAAGTTTGAAATAACTGCCTCCCTTTAAGAAAATCAGGGACATCGCCCGGCAACGGCATCTTCACTTCAACTTCATCAAATAAACTCATTTAAACCTCATTTTCAAAACTAATATCTTCAGGCTCGCAAGCTTCGCCTGTCGGTCCTTTGAATTTCACAAAAATGTACTTATGATTCCATGAAGACAACGTTCCAACCTCACGTTCACACCATTCTCTGTGGTAAATAACGTGTCTTCCAATATCTTTTTCTGTCAAAGAAGATAATTCAATCATCATTTTCCAATAATTTACGGCACCACAAACAATGCTTGTTATCGTCTATATTCTGTTTTCTAACTTCCAATAATTCTAAATCAAATGCGGAGAATTTGTATTCTGCTAGGCAATCCCAACATACCATAGGTTCATCGGGATCAATTATAATTTTGATTAAAGTCATTTTACTTCAATTCCAGTTCATCAAATTTAGTCATGGATTGATTATTGCCATCATAATTCCATAGAAAAAAATGAGTTTTGTCATTATGAGTTACTTCAATAATTCTAAACCCATAATGACTGCCATCGCTAATAACATTAATTTTGCTCCCTTTTATGTCAATCGGATTATATGATGTGGGTAACGTAGGAGAATTTGATGAGTGATGACATCCCGCAGCAACAAGTAAAAACAAAGCTAAAATTCTCATTTGTCTCCTAGCAATTAATGTAATCCAAATAATCATTCCAGATATACCAACATTCTTTTTCGGTTTTTATTGTTTCGTCAATATACCTTCCAAGCAAAACTCCTCGAATCCCGAAAATTCCTTTATCCTCAAACAAAGTCAATTGAGTATTGCTTTCATCGTGAAAAAATCTTTTAATTATCTTCATGACAACTCCCCATCCTCTCTTACCACGGGAATCAATTCTCTTTCTAGAACCTCTTCAACAGCTTCAGAATCTTCTTTGTTTACTCCAATCGCAAAAAGAGTCGCTGTCTTCGTTTCATTTTTATCATTTGTGTATGTGTATCTCTCTGCTGCCAAAGATACACATACGCTCAACAACTGATCTTGTTGCCAAGGGTTTAAATCAACTGAAGCAAGATAAAAAACGTTATCTGTTTTTTTACGTGCTCCAATTTGAGTTTCCAATTTTTCTCTATGCTCAGCCTGCATTTTTTCCTCCCATAAATTTATCTGGAAATCTAGCCTTTTGTTCGTACTCTTCTGCAAATTCAAAATAAGGTTGTCCATCTTCATCGAAAACGTCTTTCCCTGCTTTTAAACCATGATATATTTTGCTAATTTTCCAACCATTCTTTTCCGCCATCTTCATCCAATCTTCTATTCCTTCTAAATTATAATACGAAAGAATTTCTTCTTTAGTTTCTTGCTTAGAACAACAATTCATTAAAGAACAACAAGAACCTGATTCCGTAACAATATCAAAATCAGTAATGTACTCTCCTTTAGACAATTTATAATTTGTCCACAAAGGAATAATTTCTTTAATCTTTTCATTATAACCTTTGCAAGTCGCAATAAGATCTCCGGGTTTCAAAGTTAAACCAAAGAGAGTTTTCTTCCATCTTTTGCCAAGACGTTTTTTAGCAATTCTTTTTGTTGTATTAATATAAGGTTTCATTTTTAATCCAAAAATTCTGTCTTTTCGTTGACCCAATCATTTGACTGAACTTTCACAACAGCATTTTCTACTGGAATTGCTGTCAATTTTAATGACTCCAATTTTATTTTTCCCCAAGATTCACTATAAGCATCTTGAGATGCTGTTGTTAATTTTTTTCCATCCCATTTCCAAGAAACAGGATATTTTCCATCTGTGCTGGTTTCAGTCCATTCAATGGGATGATTTAACGTCCTCAAATAAGCTTTACGACCGATATAATTTGGTGGATCTTTAGATAAATGGGGTCGCCTTTCAACCAAATCTTGCCACATTTTAGGATCTTGTTCTCGCAAATGTGCGAGAAACAAAGGAACTTCCTCTCTTTGATAAGAAAAAATTATTCCTCCAAATAAAGCTTCTGGCAAGAATTCTACAAGAGTAACAACGTTGTCAATGGTCCAATTTTCTTTAGGCAAAAAATGCCTTCGAATAAATGGAATTTTTTTACATTGATCCATATGATGGTATGGAAGATATACATAATCTCCTATAAATTCCATTTTTTTATTTGGAGCTTTAAGCCAAGGAACCCCATCATACTTCTTTCTTCTTTCTGAAATCCATGAATAAAATTTGTTTGCACGTTTGGTTGGACCAACTTCTCCGCTCACATTACTATAAGGGCAATTTGGCTGCAAAAAAGTAAGACATTGACATTGTCCCTTTTTTAATAAAGGGCAATTATCAAGAGAACAAGAAATTACTTTAGTCTCTGCACGAGCATTCCTCTCGGGCTTAAAAAGATTAAATCCTGTTGGATCATACAAACTAAAATGAATCACTCTTGTCATTTAAGAAACCTCAAGGCAATATCTTCTATTTCGTCTAAAACTTCGCCTAAAGCTTTTCTGTCCTTAACTTTCCCATGCTCATGAGCCGCACTTCCAAGGCGAATTAAACTAACTAATCTGTCCAATTTCTCTTTTCTTTTCCAACAAAACCAAACATTAACAGCTTTCGCTGCTTCTTTCGCTTCTTTTGCCCAATCATATTGTTTGAATACACGATGTTCATCAATAAAATTATCGTAATTCATTTAATCTTCCTTAGAATTTGTCATAATCGTCAGGGATATCATACCCCATTTCTTTTCCGCGAATTTTCATTAATGTAAAAAACTCTTGAGTCTTTTCTTTTGACGTTTTTCCAATTGGCCAATTCATGCCTGTAATCTTCATAGCAAGATTATCCATAAACATCTCTCTGTTCGTTGTGTCTTCACCCATCTCTTCAATATCAGCCCGAATAGCATCATTAAGAAGTTCTTCGAATTGTCTTCTTGTCAATTTAAAGCCAATCCAATCACAGTAGTAATCTAAAACAATCTTATAGTTCATGATTACTCCTTTTTATCATTTAAATTTTCTAACATGCGACACAACTCTCTAATGATTCTATGATACTCTTGCCAGTTTTTGGGCACAGTTGGAGAATACCATTCAATATCATCAAGTTCTTCTTTGATTTTATTAATATCAATCATTTTTTCCTTTGTCTATATTCTTGATAGGCTCGCCCTGTCAATTCATCTGCATACGCATTTTCTTCTCGCGGAACCCATTCAAAAAAACAATTAATATCCAAATTCAACTCCATTCCTTGAAGAAGCTCCCATATTCTGTCTCTAAGAGGAATTAAATGTTCAGCTTTGCACTTCCAGCGACTATTAACTTGTTCAACAAGCAATTTGCTATCGGCTCGAATAAGCAATTTCCCTCGCCAATTCTGCTCTTTCAACCATCTCAAAGCCAAGCCTAAAGCACAATATTCAGCAAAATTATTGGTAGCGAGTGTTCCGCCATCTCTTACTACTCGATAATCATCCGCAAGAACTTTGTTTTTTGAATCAAAGAAGACCCAACCACACGTTGCTATTCCTCCCGGATTTTTAGGCTCACAACCGCCATCAACATGAAGTATCAACACTTCATATTGATTAATATTTCCGTCAGTGGTGTCTCGTGGCATCGTATCACCATTGAGCTAAAAAGAAATGGGCTGTTTGCCCCGTTGTTGTCGTTTTTTCGGCTTCAACCCATTCCCAAATTGAAGCAACTACTATTGGATCGATGTCGGTTTTTCTCTCCCATGCTTCCATTGGAGCAAGAACGTGAAATGCATTAAACAATTTAGTTTTTTTACACTCTTCTATTCGAAGAACAACTCCATATGGAATAACTCTCTTTAAATAATCTAATTTTCCAAATTGACATTCCCATTTTTTTGTTTTTGAAAATGGAGGCAAATGCCAAAATCCTTCTCTTGCTATTCTTTTAAAAATTGTAGGTCGCCCTCCCCAAGTTCTATCTGTATGAATTTCATCTTTGTGATGATTATAAACCCATTCATAACTTTGACGGTCTTTCGCATCAAAAGAATCTGTATGCTCCTCTCCCATGAGCATTTTAACCATTTCAGATGATTCAATCTGAATAAAACCCATTTCTTTTGCTTGCCAACAACGAAGATCAAAAATCAAAGAAGTTCTTTGAGATTCGAGTTTGTTATTTTCAAATGCCTCCAGTTTATCTTTCCAAATCTGCGGGGGAACCGGAACGACCAGTTCTTTACAACCCATTTCATCTTCAAAAACCTGAGCCGTGGATTCTTTCACTTCTTTTAAATCAAACATTTTTTATCCTTAATAAAGAATGGTCCGTGAAATCCCATACACATTATACATCAAAAAAATAAATTTGCACAAAAAAATAACACAAAAAACGCACGGTAACATCAAACATGTTACCGTGCGTCTCCACCACACAAGCCATCCACTGTAGATTCTTTTATTTCGATCTCATTTTCTTCTTCTCGGAATCTTTTAGAAATTTTTTAAATTCAACATCCATCTCTCCGAAATTGACATATGATTCATCGTCTATACTGACATATTCTCCTTGAGAATTTTCTTCACAAAACTCAAAACTACCACAACCTTTATCAACAACAATTTTCTCTCCATTATAATATTTTGCAGTAGGTGGATGATAAATCAAAGCTTTAGCTCCGTCTCTGTTTAAAACATAACAATCAATAACGGTCCCTTCAGGAATTTGCCCGAAAGAACCCGTTACTCTATATTTCACTTTTAGCATTTTCAGAATTCCTCGTCCGTTGCTTTTCTAAAATCTTGAATATGCCTCATGGTTTCAATCGATTGATCATCCAAAGAAATTAAAATACAATGCCCAGAACAATACCCTTCTGCAGCTTTAATATTAGTAATATAAGTATATAATTTAGGCTTTTTAGCACCATAGCCCAAAACACCATAATACTTAATCTTATCAGCTTCAGGCATATTGCTTAAGTTATCAACGTCCAGAGTGACAACATCGCCTGTTTTAAACTTCTTTTGTTTTACCATAAATCACCTTCAACCGCATTTGTCCAATGATTCCAAGTATTTTCACTCACTTCCGACTTATATCTCTTTAACATTTCATAAAACAATTTAGCATACTTATCATTGCCCGTCAATCTCAAACATTTAAAAACCCTAGTTACTCGCATTATATTGTGATCAAAAACACCTTTAACAATCCAGCTAGGAGAACGATCAACCAATATAATTTGATCATCATTAGTCAATCTAAATCCCAAAAATTCAAGAAATCGCTCAAAAGATTTTTTGATCTTTTCTTTAAGAACAGGATCGTTCTTAAATATTTCTGATTCATCAAAAGTTAAAACAGGAGCTTCATCATTCATTTGAGAAGGTTCATTTGAAGGAAACATCCACTGAATGTAGTCATGATCTGCTTCTAAAGTATAATCACTCCAATGCATTATAAAAGATAAATAACAGCCCAAATGATTGGGAATTTCTTCTCTGTAGAATTGAACACATTTCATGATTAACCTCCATGTTGTAAAACTTCTTTACCGTTGATTAAAAATGTACATAATTCCAAAGTGTTTTTATTTCTTAAATAGACAGGAAATTTTCCAAACCTTTTGGAACTATAAAACATGCCATCGCCAAGTTTATCTCTCCAAATCTCAAATTTTTTATAATCTTCAATTAAATTCCCATCTTTATCACAAAATTCACATTCACGATCTAACTCTTGAATTCCAAAGACAACCTCATCCACCATAACAACATTGCCTCTGGACTTAGACATTTTTTCATATTTTACCATTATTTCTCATCCAATATTTTAGCCAATTTACGAATCTCATCAATTAGAAACTGTGTTTCTCGAATATGATGTTGATCTAATTGATTATAGCGTTCTTCCCATGTTAAAGAAAGGTCAATCTTATATCGAGGAATCTTGATCCATTTATAATCAGAATATTTTTCAATGTAGTTCATATTTAATCTTTGGAAATTTTAGAGTTCAAAACATATCTGTGATTACCATTACAATAGCCGTCTATCTGCACAGACCAAATATCATTTACCAATGGAATAGCTTGCTGATCAAATTCTACCAAAAGTCTTTCTTTGGAATCCATATCTTCAACTATACACTCGTCAATTACCCACGACCCTAAAGGGTCGGGGCTTGGACTGAACTCAAAAAATGTTTTTGAGCCAATCGCTTAGAAGAATTTGATTGAATATCATTCAATCTTATTCTTAAAGGTGTATTGACAACACCACTACTGAGTTGAGTCCGAAGACTCTTCCCGCTACCTGATTTTAACATGATGCCTAATGCACCATTAACATCAGCGTTGAATACAATCCCTGTGCTTGACTTAAACAAACCACGCTTTGTCCTACGACCAAGATATTCATCATGATGACACATTGGTTCATTTGCTAAATGGTCGCATTTGGAGGTATAAGCCTCATTGATTGTCCGAAACTCAATTCCATATAACTCACATTTAGCCTTCAACTTCCAAGCAAATTTACCGAAAGGTAACATCACAAAGTTTTGATTGTTCGCATCACCATGTCTGACACCGTTTTGTGCGTGCCAACCTTCACCAATAACAACCTTACCAATCTGTTGTGTCAAACACATTTGCACAATCAAATTGACATATTGATTGAGAAATTCATTCAACCTTCGCTCTCGTTTAGCGTTCATTGCTCGTAATCGTTTACTTGATTTTTGTTGTCCTTGAACTTCAAGTATTGACTTCAATCTTGCTCTTTCCTTGTTATACCATTGGTTAATGGATTTCATTTTACGACCATCTAATATAAATGAGCGTCCAGTTTTACTGTCAAGGCAAGTGGCGAAATTGCTTACGCCGGGGTCAATACTTAATGTTTGTTTTTTATCAAGTTTAGGATGTTCTTGTTCAACCTCATACACAAATTCAATCTCAAAATGTTCTGCTCGACCTTTAGGAAGAATTCTTACTTCTTTTACCTTGTGCCCAATGACATTCGGGGGAAGAGGATAGACAAACTTCTTAAATTTATACTTGCTTTGCAAATCTTTTGGGACAACAATACTGAATTGTTTTGTGCAGTTTCGTTGCGGGAAGATACAAAGAAAGTATCCGTCTTTTGGTAGAAAGTGTGGTTTTTTGACTGGTTTGTTATAATTTCCTGATTGTTTCTTTTTGAGAAGTCCAAAAAAAGAGCGATAGCACCGTTCGACAACTTTCATTGTTTGTTGTGCAGGGTCAGTTCCAAGTGCTTGATATTCAGATGTCTCTTTCATGACATGGTATGCACTTGGATAAGTTAAAAATTCTCCACAGAACTCAAAGTGTTGGTTTGTTTGCCACAGTGTTGAGTTGAATAGGTTTTTACTTCTTCGACACATATCCCGCCAGAAGCGGAATTGTCCTTTGTCAAGTTTGAGCTTATTCTTTTGGACTTTGAACATCATACTTTTATATAGTATGTATTCATTATTTTTTAATGAGAAAAAGAAATTATTTTTGGAATTCAATTTTGAGCATAGTTTGAGTGCATTCTTAATCCACGGGCATTCCTCCCACTACCCTAAAGGGCTACCTGACACTCACTCCCGTTGGTCGTTCGTCTTGTCAGGTAGCCAATTCTCTGTTAGAATTGGTAGGGGTTTCCTGCCCGCAAATACAGATGAAAATTTACAAGACAAATTGGATGCCAAATTTCACTCATAAGATTCTTTTCTATTAAGAATGTCACATGCATGTTGATTACAAGCATCTAAACATTCATACAAATTTCCAGAAGTCAAACGCTCTCCATTCACAAGTGCATCGCACTCGCCTTTTTTTTGAAAAATACAATACACTCTATCTAATTCTCTTGCTTCTACTATTCCATCAGACGTTATTTCAAAATCTAATTTTTTAGACCTCATAGCCCTTTCCTGATGTTCTAAAATCCAAGCTACTGTTTCCCTCTCTGGTCCAGAAATATTTTTTAAAAAACTTTGCCATTTGATAAGGACTTCTGGAGTTTCTAGCGTTTCGTTTCTTAGTTCTGACAATTTAGGAAATTTCATTTTTGATTCTTCTATAATTATGTTAACGTCAAAACAACTTTTCCGCTTTTTCTTTTTCCTTTTAAAATATCATTATATATTTGGCACGGCAAATAAACAAATCTTGTACAATCTAAGCTGACAGTAAATGCTACAAAATTTCCATATTTATTATCTTGATCAATTTCAAACTTATCACTAAAGACAGTTTGAAGCTGATCAACTATTTTCTCTTTAGGATTTACAGTTTTACCGATATACAATCTAATTTTTTCAGGAATTTCCATAATTACTCAATTCTGTGGAACTTGCCACGACATTTTGAACATATCAAAAAAAGCTTGACTAATTTCCTGCCCTTTTGGGTCATTAACAACAAACATAGGTCCTTTATTAGAATATTGAGTTATCTGAACAGAATAACCTATCCCTTCAAATTTTTGCCACTCCCCTGTTCGGGGATTATTCTCAAACCAATTTTTAAATCCCATTCTTTATATATTTTTCAGACAATCGTTTTTAAGCCGAATCTGGGAATCGAACCCAGTTTTACGCTCTACCAAAGCGTCGTAATCCCATTATACTAAATCGACAAGTTATCCGCCAATCCATTTATTCCACCAATTAATTTCCAAAATAAATTGGTTCCTTTTTTAACTCTGATCCTTTTTTTGAAATCACCGCTAGAAGAATCGAACTTCATAATTGCTGGATGTAAGCCAGCCGTGATACCATTTCACCAAGCGGCGTTTAAGTTGCGTCACATTCAAAAATTAGTGCCCCCTATTGGATTTGAACCAATGACCGATTGATTAAAAGTCAATTGCTCTACCGGGCTGAGCTAAGAAGGCATTACCACATTTAAAGCACTCCTAGAGGGATTCGAACCCCCGACCTAAAGATTAGAAATCTTCCGCTCTATTCCACTGAGCTATAGGAGCATTTGCTTTTAAAGAAATTTTAATTTCTCTTCAAGCCTACCAATTCTTTCTTTGACACAATCTAACTCAGAATGTTCTTCATGTGCCTTATATTTATAATATCGATAACCACGAGGATTACGCGGATCATATCCTTGTTTCTCGGTAATCTTCAAATCTTTGTTACACGCCACGCATGTTACAAACTCTTTCCCTAAAAACACAGCATTGTAAAACTGTTTATCCGAAATCATTACGTATTCCTAATGGAAGAAATGTAATCCAATTTAGCTTTTTCAATCTTGTTCTTAAGTTTATTGCAAGCATCTATAATAGTATCTAAAGATGATGAACACAATAGCAATTTAGTTTCATGAAAACCATAACATTGAGCCGAAATTGTAATATTGGTAAAAAATCCTTGCGGCAATCCTGCCTTAATATCACCATTATCAAATAGATCAACCGACATCATAACGCTGCTCCCTCCAACTTCTCCATTGATGGATTCCATTTCTGTCGCAATTTTACCGTCCATTTTTTCATCCTCTTTAATAGATAAAAACAAACACAGTAGCGGTGGTGAGAGTCGAACTCACACAGACACGGCGTATGAAACCGTCGCACTCCCGTTGTGCTACACCGCCAAAACAATTCTAAAGATCATGCCCATACCTGTCTTCTCTTTGTCGAGCTTTGAATTTAGCACAAGCCTCTTCTTCTCCCTGAAGAAAACCTTGATTATAAGCATTTTGCATCGCAATTTTCAATGCTAGCTTAAATTCAGAGTTAATATCAGTCGGTATGTTTTCTTTAATCCAATCATCTCTTTTAGTTGTTCCCCACATAATTTTATTCAACTCTCTCTAATAATTCACCCATACTTGGAACGTCTCCTCGAAGGTAAGTATAACGAACTTCCCACGTTTCTCCTACCAAAGGAATCCTATCACTAATCTCTAAAATATAACGCTTTTTGTCTTCATCTTCCGCAATACATTTAAGAGATTGATCCGCGAAAATATGTCTGATGACAACTTTAGGCTTTTTGTCATTAAAAGCCTTTAATTTACTGCTCTTTTCTTGAACAATTTCTTTAACTTGAGAATCGATTGCGTTTAACGCAAAAATTCCAACTGCGACTGAAAGTATAAAAACAAAAATTATCGAAATTTTCATTCGTTATTTTTCCTTTTCATCTCTTCAATTCTTTCTTTATCAGTATTCAATAAAAAATCATCATAATAAAAAAAGTCATTGAAGTTCCTAATTTGCCCTTTGTCGTCCTGTTGATGTCCCACCTGCCAATAAAAAACAAGACCCTCATCAAGATCTTCTGCAATATTCTTTGGAATTTTAGAAATCCAGATTTCTGCCATTTCAATGCAATGATCTGGTTCTGTTAAATCGTAAAGTCGGCACCAAACGAGTTCCTCATCAAATTCTTCAACAACACATTCCCATTCCTGTAAAACAACCCTATTCATATTTGTTTTCCAGTTAATGATTTATAAATCTCTCCAGCAAGACGCTCAATCTCAACTGCTGCATCTTTAGATTTCTGTTCAAAAATCTCCTCTTGTCTCAACATCTCTTCACTAGGAGATTGTTGCCAATGTGGAGATTGTAACCATAAATCATCATTCATCAATTTAAAAGCTTTATGCAACATCATGAAAGTGTTGCCCATCTGCTCATCAATATCGTTAAATGGATTAATTCGACCTTCACTTTTTAACATGATTTTTCTTTCTAATTGACCCATATCGGATTCGAACCGATGATCTTCACGCTGAGAACGTGACATCCTAACCGCTAGACGAATGGGCCTAAATTTAATTGAACCTCTCTAACTCTTTTTCTCCCTTAGAAACATCAATTCCATTTTCACTCAAAAAATCAAAAACCAACTGATAACTAATGTTACCGGGCAAACGCATCTCCGCATCAACCCACCCATTAAATAAAGACTGAAGAATTTCCTTTTCAAGTTCTGAAAACTTCGATTTACCAATTTCGCCAATTGCCTTAAAAATCGTTCCCTCAAAATGAGGATAAACGTGTGCAATCGCCCCCAATGAATTAATTAAATCATCTGTACTCATTTACGACTCCCATCTTTAAAAGCAGATCGTGTTGCTTCCGACATCACAATTATATCATAAATTTTTAATGACGGATGATGTTTTTCCAAAAATTCACTGATAGCAGCACAAATATCCGAAAGTTCGACCAAAGCCATTACAGAGTTGTTTTGACGCATTGCATCTTCAAGCTCTAAAACCTCTTCTTTGATTTTAGAAACTTCACCAACAATCCCTTTAGGTATTTTAACTTGATGATATGGCATATTATAATCCGTTAAATAAATTTGGTTCTGTCCAATATCCTTTTGCTGCATTTAGCAAAAGTTCTCTTTGTTTTAACTTAGATTTAATCGGCAAAGTAGCCGTCAACCAACTCAATATAACATGGATAGAGCGTGGATTTTCTGTATACTTAAGTCCCATATGCCTAAATCCATGATAGTATCCGATTCTTTCTCTACACAAATCCATGATAGCATTTAATTCATCAACCATATTGTATTTCATCATCATATCTACTATATCGTAAATATGCTCAAGCTTAGTTTCGTCAATAGACATTAGAAGCCTCTCTTAGCTGCGGAAGCACGAATCGAACGTGCGACAAATTGTTTCAGAGACAATCTTCCGTACCAACACAGAACCTTCCGCAATAAGTGGAGCTAAGGAGAATCGAACTCCTATTGACTGACTGCCGGTCAGTTGTCTTCCCATTGGACCATAGCCCCTAATATATACAGTTATCAAAAGTCTCCGAATGAGGTAAGTAGACATATCTGTCTTTGTTTTCTTTTGGTTTCTCTCCATATACTCTTTCTTTATATGAAGCATCTCTGCCACAAACGGGACATTCTCCAATATAAAAACGATACCAATATTTCTTAATCTGTTTTTCTGGGGAGTTCATTTTTCAACTTTCTATAAGCAGCACGACTCATATTTTCACCAGCAGAAGTCATTTGCCCTATCTTGCTATTCCCACTTAAAAATTTGGAGTTTTGTTTCATAAACATAACCATCAAATCTGATCCAATTCCAAATTTTTGATAAGGACCTTCAACCCAAACCCCAATAGTCCCAAATTCATTACTAGCCAAACCAATCGGTTTTTCATTCACAAAAGCAACAATTGTTTCATTATGAGTAGAAAGCCCCTGTTTCTTTATTTCATCATCTGTCATCGACAATGCAAGTCCATCAGATCCATATAATACATTCCCTTGATCATCGGTAGCAGTGTACTGTAATTTTTCTCCATCCATTCTAAACTCAACTATATACGGTCCATACTTTTTTGCCAAGAGAAAAATTGGATACTTAGATTTATTTCCCAACCAAGATAAACCACCTTCCTTTTCGTATCTCGAATACGCAGATGAGGAAATTCCCCCAGTCCTATGATGGGCGATAAAATCATCTTCACTCCCATTATCCCAATCAAAGCCATTTTCCAACATATACTGATAAAATCTCATAAAAATATATAGAATAAACTATAATAAAATATGAATATCTGGAAAGAAACTGATCTCTGTAGTGATTTCTCTTATTTTTGTGAAAACTACATTAAAATTCACAATCCCAAATTAGGAGTAATCCCTTTTCGTCAATATGACTATCAAAAACGGATGTTCAAATATTTGGAATCAAATCAACTTTTAATGTGTAAAAAATTCCGACAAGGAGGATTTACCACTTTAGTAAATGTTTACTTATTTTGGAAATGCTTATTTAACCAAAATATTAAAACATGCAGCCTATTCATCATTAACAGAGAATCTCTTATAATGAGCGAAGCATTTAGACAAATTATTCAAGAACTTCCCGATTGGATTAAATCAAAAATTGTAAAAATCACCGATCATGAAATTAGATTCACCACAAACTCAAAGATGTTTTTCTACTCTTCAAACGAAGATTTACAACGAGGGATTTCATTAGATTATGTTGTTTTTGATGAATGTGCTTTTTGGAAAAAAGAAACTCCTGAGAATTTCTTGTTACTCTTAGCAAACAAAACAAAATTATTTGTTGTATCTACTTATAATGGAAAGGAAAACTGGTTTCACGAAACTTACGAAAATGCACAAAATAATACTAATGGATATAAAATCTTCAACTGTTCTTATACAGAACACCCCGATTATGCTAATCAGGAATGGGAAGAAAACGTCAAAAACGCTCTTGGGATAAAACTTTGGAAACGAGATATTCTAGGAATTGATTAAATCGGGTTAGAAAGAATCGAACTTTCGTGATCACCTTATCAGAGTGATATCTTGCCATTAGATGATAACCCGCAAACGAAAATAGACGATAAAGGAATCGAACCTTTGTCTTAACTACGTCAAAGTTACATTCTCCCATTGAACTAATCGTCTCTAAAAATATCCTATAGCCGGGATTCTGTCGAGCATCATCATTTGTCTCAGTTTTTACACTGGGCAGTCTATTATGACACGCCTGCACCAACCCGTACTCAAAGCACCGCTCACCTGCTCGTACTGTTTGGCTTGCTACCTCAGTAGTTTTAACGACGTACTCGTCTCCTACTATTAAGCGGAGTAGTCCCGAACTTCCTCAATAAGTTTCCTTACTGCGATGATGTGGATATCTTAATCTAGCAGAAAGGATTTGAACCTTTACCAACAGCCTCATATGTACACCGATCACATGCGTTTCAACATGTTACGGTACTGCTGTGCTACTTTACACCACTGCCAGAAAACCCTTGATAGGAATCGAACCTACTTAACATCTGTTTCGAAGACAGAGGCACAACCATTATACCACAAGGGCATTATGTTATTCAAAATCTGCATCGGTAAAACCAAGACATTTCAATGCCTTAATGATCGATTGCTTCACACGCTCATCTTTATAATCAATGAATGTCATCTCATATCCAAGTTTCTTAAATAAAGGAGACATGTATTCGTGACGATATAGAACGTCATCGCATGACCATCGATGAATCAAATTAAAACCTTCATCAAAAAAGAAGTTAGTTTCAAACCATTGTGTATAATACAATTTTTTCATGAAAATTCACCATTCACATTCATGATTGACGGGATTACATATTTTTAAACGTAAAAACTTTCAATATCTCTTTCAGGTTTTACAAAAATTGAATCTTCTTCAAATGCTCCTAAAGCTCTATTCAATGCTGATAATATCTGTTTTCCTCTATCAACATCTTCACAAGCTTTTTGAGCCAATAACAACCTCATTGCCGAACTAAGAAGACTTACCGAAGATTTTTCAAGATGCAAACCAACACTTTTACTTAAAGGCTTCATTTGCCATCCATCTTTAGGACATGCAATTTCATAAGGATTCACTTTCCCAAAAACATATTCCATTTCTATTTGATGATTACAATGTGGGCACCTAACACTAATTTTATTCACTTTTTGTCTCCGTAAGACTTTTTATACATAAATTTTACACATAAATTGCATTCTTTCATATGTGACTCAAGAAAAATTTTTTCTTCTATCGTTAAATCTTCATTAATCACTGAAAAAGAATATAAATCTAAAGCAAGCAAACATTCATCAGTCAACTGACGAGTACAGGCTGTTAAATCCTGAACTAATTCTTGTACCGATATACCTTTTTGTTCTGCCATAATTTCAAGTTGTTCTAATCCCGATTGTGGAACTTTTTCCATTTTATATCTCCGCAGCAAAAAACTACTTAACAAAAAATCCATATTGTTAAAACCAAAACAAGAAATCCCTTCAAAAATAAAACAAACATCCAAATTTGAAAAAGCTTAAAGAAAAAATCATTCTCTTTAACCTCCTCTTCAAAAGTTAATTTCATGTAAACAAATCTCAATATGTTTTGCATAAAAACCCTCGTTAAAAGTGACCCATATCGGTATCGATCCGATTTCTTCTGCCTGAAAAGCAGAAATCCTAGCCAGTAGACGAATGGGCCATAAAAACTCTCACCAACTCCACCTTGAATTGGTGAGAGCGAAAACGATAGTAGAGGAATTTACCCTCTCTACTTGCTCCACATTATAGAGATAATGGAGACTTGAAAATTTTGTATGCAATCGGGTTATGAACCATTTTTGTTTATTTCTTTGACGACAATAAAAAGCAGCTTGACTTTTTCTTGTTTGTTTTCCCCAATTTTCAATACGTTTTACACGAGTTTTAAAAACATGACAAATGTTAGAAACAATTTCTCGTTCTTTTTTAGATTATCCCGACTATGTGGATTTGCTTGAATATTAGGTTTATCAATTGCCCGATCTCGGCTCGAACGAGAAATAAATGGTCCAAAGCCATTCGTGATACCAATTTCACCATCAGGCAGTATTAAGTTGCGAAGGTATACAGTAAGGTTTCCCTAAACAGATTTAAAATCTGTTGTCCCACTATTAGACGACTCCGCAATAAGTTTTTTATCTAAAATATCTTTAATTACATCATAATATTTTTCGGCTTTTTCTAATTTGAAATATTTCAAACCAGAGGAATCTATTATACATAATTCAATTCCTTTTTCTATACATGCTTGAAATTTTCTCTGATCATTATTTTGAATTTGATCCAATTTATTTTCTCCATAAATCGGTTCATAATGAAAAATTCCATTCAACTCAAATGCTAATTTATAATCTTCAACATAAATATCCAATTCAGAATTTATTTCTTCTTTTGAGTTAAATTTAAATTTCAAATTAGGGTATTCTTTTCTAAGCTTTTCTTCTAACCAAATTTCTAACTTGGACCGCCTTACTCCTTGCTTTTTATTAGCATTATAATATTTTGCATTACAACTATGACTACAAAAATTTTTCTTGGTTTTGTTTAAATCTACATTGCTTTTTTCGAATTCTTTATTACAAAAATCGCATGAAACTTTTGCATACCTTGACCCATATTTGCAAAAATCTTTTGCTTTGCATTTTTCGTTGCAATATTTACAATACCCAAGATTATTCTTAATGCTGCTAGTTATTATGAATTTTTTCTTTTTAAATTCTTTATTGCAAAAATAACATTGTAAAGAAAGAAGTTCTTTAGATTTAGCGTTATTATATTCTTCTTCAGAAAATAGTTTTTTCATACAATATATATGCATGAAAATTCATTTTCGATTCTTTCTTGAAAAACTAACTTAACTAAGCATAACACCCCCCAAAACTTAAAACATTCAATTAATTTGATTGAAGCTCATTTTTTGAGGAAGAGTGGTATCAGATACCAGCACCGACAACTCCAGAATAAATATCATTTTTACTAACCTAGTGGGACCGGAGAGACTCGAACTCTCGTTTTTCTGCTTAAAAGGCAGATGTAATAGCCGCTATACGACAATCCCAAATCGTAAAGCAACTTCTGTTTATAACGCATTTCTATCCTCCTTTCCTTGTTAATAAAATTTAAAACTCGCAATCCGCATTTAACCGACTTTACCATATGAGAGCTACTCATACAATAGCGGGGCAAGAACTCCACGACCACCATTTCAATAGCTAATCCCCATGCATAGAAATTAACCATTGTGCAAGTTTTGTTTCAATGTATTTCACTCAAAATCACAGTTTCACTCTTGAGTGAAACATGATAAAAAAGTGAAAATAACCTCGATGTTTCACTCAAATTTCATTTTAAAGTGAAACACTTCTCTTATGTTAAAATGATTTTCCTTCTTGGTATCTTTTTCTTCTATTGTGCCTTCCATTTCCCTTATTTCGACCTTTATATGTTGGAAGTTGCATATCACAATTTCCACAAACCAAACGTAAGTTAGTCAATTTGTTGTTTTCTGCATTACCATCAATATGATCCATAATTAAAGGAATTGGGGACCCGCACCACTTCTCATTTTTGCAAATTTCACATTGATTTCCACGATTCTCTAAAAGAAATCTTTTTGCAGATTTAACAGACCTCTCTTCTTGTGTCAAAATAATTTCTTTCTTCTTCAAATCCCAAAAGAACTTTTTTTGACAGAGGATAGAACAAAACTTTTTTTGCCGTTTTGTTAAATTGCAACTGCAAAATTGGCATTGCAATGAAGTTTTAATTTTTGAAGTTTTTAGCTTATATTTTTTAAGCCAATATCTTACTGTTGTCTGTCCAATTTTTAAATTATCTGCTATCTGATGCTGGCTTAACCCAGCGTCTACCAAATTTTTAATTACAAGATATTCCATACTATTAGATAGTAATCTAATAGTGTTTTTGTCGAACAGCTTAAAATTAAAATTTAAGTCGTCACAACCGAGCTACAAATTTAGCTAGAGCTAGTGGTGGGACTCGAACCCACGATGAATTCCTGTTTACAAAACAGGTGCAGTCGCCGCTGATGCCACACTAGCAAAAATTATGATTATTTATCCAAAAATAGATTCTTAAAAAATTGCCATACGAAATAGACTATTGCAAGAAAAACAATTGCAATTCCACCAAATTCATATAAAGTTCGCATAACATTATCGTAATTCATTTTAAACCTCAAATCTAAAACCATTGGACCGCTGGGAAATCGAATCCCACCACCGACCGTGCAAAGGTCAGGTCTAACCCATTAGCCAGCCCATAAAACATTAAAGCGGTACTGACGAGTTTCGATCTCGCTACCCCTGATAGACAGTCAGGGATGATCCCATTTCACCACAGTACCGTGACTTTCACTGAACAACACCTTTACTTCTAGCTTCTTCCAAAGCATATTCAGGCTTCATGCCATCATCAAAACAAAAGAACCAACTAGGATCTTTTATTCTTTTTCCAGTCTCTTCATGAGACCAACCTGCCAACCTAGAAACTTCAGTGAACCACTTGAAAAAATTATTTCTTAATCTAACCTTTAATTCTTCTTCAGTGAGTTCAATCATATTTCCTTCAGCATCAATCTCAGTATACGTAAACGTCATTCTAACTCCTCATAGTAGGAAATACAGGAATCGAACCTGTTCTTCAACTTTCGTAGAGTTGCGTGCAATCCAACACACTCATTCCCCAAACTATAAATTAATCAAATCATTTTAGTGGGACCGGGGAGACTCGAACTCCCGTCTTTTCGCTTAAAAGGCGAATATAATAGCCACTATACGACAATCCCAAATCGTAAAGCGGCTACGTTTATAACGAACTTCCATAATACTCTCCTTTTTCTAAATAAAAACTACAAGGTGTTTGACGGGGATCGAACCCGCATGTCTATAAAAAGACTCCTGATTCACAGTCAGGCACAGCAAACCAATAGCTGTCTCAAACACAGTGGAATCGAAGGGACTCGAACCCCCGTCGTGCATGTTAAGAGCATGCTGTAATTGCCGCTATACTACGATTCCAATCTAACTAATTTCAACAATATATAAATTTCTCAATCGAATGAATTCAGGCGGATTATAATCCTTCAATAATTCGACATCTTTACCTGTTTTTTTATTGAATTCAATTTGACCTTCAATTTCCCTAAGAGTTTTTTCACGAACCCCATGATGAAGCAATCTATATTCATCAGGCAAAGTCAAAGCAAATCCTTTAATATATTCATGTCTTTCTTTTGCTCTTTCTTGAGAGACTTTATGCTCTTCTCTAATGAATTCTTGAGCTTTTTCAAATGACTCAAAAGAGTTGACAAATTTTACGTCATCAACATATTCACCATCTAACTGACTAACTTCTACAACGATAAACTTATTCATTTTCTTCTTTCAATTCTCTAATATACAACATTCCCATATTGAACAACTTTGGTGGGTTAAAATTTTCCAACAATGCATCTGAAGACATATTATATGTAAGATATGTTTTAAACTCCTTTAGAGTCCAACCAAAATCATAATTTTCTGCTTTAAAAAGACTGTTTGCTTTTAAATATTGAGTTAAATCATTATAAGTTTCTAAATGATTCAATTTGACCAATTCATTCACATAATTTTCTACATATTGTGATCTTTCTATGAATGAATTTTGACGTTTATCACTCATCATGTCATAATAATCTATCGCATCTTGTTCGGTGTCAAATATTTTTCTAATGATAGGTCCATCTGGACCGTCAGTATCAATCACGATGAACTTATTCATTTTCTCTCCTTTAAAAGCGGGAACGACGAGATTTGAACTCGCAATCGTCAGATCGACAATCTGGTGCATTCACCAATTATGCTACGCTCCCATAGCAGCCCTGTCAGGAATCGAACCCGAAAAGCGAAAGTTTTGGAGGCTTTCCGTTGTACCCACCAACCGCAAGGCTGTATTTTGTAATGAATTTAACTGTTGCCACTCAGTGAGTGGTTGTTCTTATTTGTCCAATATCCACGAGGCGGTTTTGATATTCCATATTTCTTAGCACACTTAGAAATTGCAACATCTGAAACTCCTAATTGTTTAGCAATTTTTATTGTTGGCATTTCCCAAAGCAATTTTTGCAACTCTTCTTTAGTTGGCCAAATAATTTTCTTTTTATGCGAATAACAATCACAACAAACTTTTTTACCTTTCTTTATTGTCTTTCCACACTTGCAAAAATTTTTACTTTCTTTCTCTTTCTTTCTTCTTCCCTCTTCTCTTGCTGCTTCTAATTTAAGTCTTTTCTCTTTAAAAATTTCATCATGAATTTCTCCATGACAATTTCTGCAAACTAATAAACATTTATCCAATTCATGTTTAATTGATTCAAACGCACGACTTCGCATTTTCTTCCATTCTGGATCTTTTTCATTTGAATCAATATGATGAAAATCCAAAGATGCTAAACATTTATCGTAACCACATTTTTGGCATTTTCCGCCTTTATATTCAACAGCTTGTTCTTTATACTTATTATGCAGCTTGTTCTGTCTTAAACTTCTACATTTGCAACATTCTGACAATCTACCATGTGTAAAAGATGATGGTTCAGACTCGCCGCATAAACATAAATATTTAACATCTTCGACTAAACCATTTTTTAAAATCCACCTATTTATTGTGTTAGGGCTTACATTAAAACTTTTTGCAATTTTCTTTTTTGCAACACCTAATTCCAATAATTCTTTTATTTTTTGTATTTTATCCATACTTTAATATAGTCGAACCATATTAAAAAATTAGGACAAAATTTTAATATAACAAAAAAGTCGGGATAGCGAGTGTCGAACTCGCCGCCTCCTGTTCCCAAAACAGGCGTCTCACCCCGAGACTATATCCCGAAAACTATCCCGAAAATGACCCGAACGAGATTCGAACTCGTGTCCACGGAGTGAAAATCCATGTGTCCTTCCAGTAGACGACCGGGCCTTATTTCAATTTGCAATTACACAACCAGAATAAAAGATCTCTGGTCCGTTTCCATTAGGGTTTTTTAAATATGACCTTAATTTCTTAAATTCATCAAAACTGATTGTTAGAACTCTAATCCCGTTAGGGATACCATTACTAAAATGCGTAGTTGTTAATGCTACGTATTCTTTTGTAGGATCTTTAAACGCTTGAAAAAATGTATCTTCTCCGAAATCTATCATACCATAAGCAGTACCAAGCACTTCATAAAACGGTTTATGACAATCAGTTCTAGGTCTCTTTTCCCCAACAGGATACAATTCTTCTACTTTTTTCAACCAATCAGGTTGTAAACTTATTACAAAAGAAGGTTTCTTGATGTCCGACTTTTCGTTTAAATAATTAACATGAATTGAGTAAACGCCACAGGAAACCCAATTAATATCCAATTCAACATCGTGTAATTTGTATCCAAACACCTCATATTTTAATATTTGCGTTTGAAACTTACCGATTGTTATATCTATTGTCATCTTAACCTCGTTTGATCATCCGTTGTTTTTAAGATTTGTTTATCTTTGTGACGACGAATTCTTTTCGCCAACTTGTTGAGTTTAGAAGAAGTTTTCTTATGATGAGTGCTGGAATAGTTTCCAGAAAATCGATGTGTCCGAGGTCAATCATGACCGGGGCAACAACCAACATCACAAAAAACCCCTTCAGGAATAGCATAAGGTTTCATTGTAAACTCCTTAAATTTTAGTGGATACGGCGGGATTCGAACCCGTCTTTCTCGGTGCAAGCGAAATGTGCTCCCATTACACTACCGACCCATTAGTGCGTCATGACAGAATCGAACTGTCGTCAAAACTTTGGAAAAGTCTTATTCTACCATTGTACCAATGACGCAAACCACCTACCTTTTAATATACCTTTGCTTTCTCATAACTTGTCTTAAAAAACACATAATAATAGTCGTAAAATAGTTAAAAATTTTTGCTTTTTTATTATCTAAATCAAATTTTTGAGATTTTTTAATACAGTAATCTACTGTTTCTTGCACTAACATATTTTGATCCACATCAAATTCCCAATTTTGATAATACTTTTCAAGCATCAATTCTGTTAATGACTTCAATTGAGAATGCAGTGAATCACGATTTCCCATCGCATTAACAATTGATTCATTTGTTACATTCATATATTCCTCTCAACTTAGTGCATCATGTCGGAGTTGAACCGACGCAATTTGATTGGAAATCAAAGGTGCTACCGTAACACTTATGATGCTTAGAAAAATTATCGACAGAGATTAGCTATTTCGCCCCAATGCTTAGACTTGTCCGCTAAACAAATCTCTTAAGCAGATTTACTTCGATAAATCAGCCACTCTTTATCTTTTCAATCAACACTCATCAAGTGCAATCAGCGTCTGTCGATAAAGAGTCTAGGGAGAATTTCGAAATCTCGACCCCGAAGTTAACAGCTTCGTGCTCTGCCTCTGAGCTACCCAGACATAGAAAGCTCCCCCACCACGACTCGAACGTGGAATAATTGGGTAACAACCAATCGTGATCCCATTTCACTACAGGGGAATAATTTCGCAACCATTTTTGGTTGCTTTTTGTGTCACTTCGACACTGCATTCATGATATCATACAAAAAGTATGATGTCAAACTTTTAACGCCATCTTCTTTTTAGTTTTCTGTTCAATTTATCAATTCCTTTTTTTAATTCTTGTTCTGTCTTTACGAAAAATGCTCGTTCGGCAGCTTGTTCCATTGCTTCCAATACAACCCAATCCCAAGAATTCCACACATCGTCCTTGATCACCTCAGGGTGATTATTGATAAACAGACAACACTTACACATATCAGTTTCGGACAATTCACCACAAAAATTACAATTTTGTTTTTTCACCTTTGTATGCTCCTGATTTAAGAAAAGTTGTTCAACACAACTGTCATTAACCAAGACCAAACGAAACTGTCCCAACTTTTTTGTGTATTTTTTCAAACTCTCGATAATTTTTAAACTTGATGTCGTATTGGGACGCCTTTTTCGGAGATGTCCGATTCCACCCAACTATCTCTCACGATGCTTTCCATCGACTGCCGTTCACCAACATCAAGTTATTTTAAATAGGAGTTAGTTTTTGCCGAAGCATCTATGGTGTCTTTGACACGACCCTAACTCCATAAGGTGCTACTCTGAGGTAATGACCCTCAATTTTTTGACTAGAAAACATTTCATTTTTCAATGACCGAATTAACGGAGTTTTTTCGTCAACTGTCTTTCGTTAGACGACAGCAGCACTTGTTGGTTTCGAAATTGTAAAAGATCAAGCTTTACTCATCGCTCATTCAAGATATGATGAGTTTGGAGTCAGGCTCATAGTCCTTATCCAGTTTGTTTCACTTCAGCACATTTAAAGACAACCGATTTTTCGAAAGGTTCACTTTAATTTTGTGCTGAGAGCAGATGATGAGATTCGAACTCACGATAATCACTTTGGTAAAGTGACACTTTAGCCACTAAGTTACATCTGCTTTATGGTAATTCTCTAAATTTTGGAGCGAAATCTTTATAGAATTCTTCTGCCAATTGAAGGGCTTGATGAGTTCTACAATAAATTGCATCTCCTGCGTGTCTAAACTTAGCTCTCTTTCTCATATCTTTTAAAGATTCAAGTTCTTCTTCAAAAGCAGATTGATCGCCTTGTTCCATTCGTTGAATTCTTTCTTCGGCTTGTCTTTTTTGGAGACGAAACTGAAGAAGTGTTTCACTTTCTTGCATAATTTTTTCCCATAAAATAAAAAAAGACAGGTTCAGTCGGGAATCACTCTCCCACCTGAACCTGTCTTCTCTCGATTTGAGTTGATTGGCTCAGATGGGTATTCCCACTCTGAGCCTACTGACTCAGAGTCCAGCACAAATGGCTGGATTACCCTTGGTATCACGTCCCATAATATGAACGTACACCGGGCGTTCTGCTGTTTGTTTAGCAGTTTCTTGCCATCGTGTTGTCTGAGTTCTTTTGTTCATTTTAAATTTCCTTTAGTTGCGGGAGATGGATTTGAACCACCGGCCTCAAGGTTATGCATACCACTATAGTTTTCACTACCATTTCTGTTTGTGGTCTGGACTTTGCCTTCACCCTCAACATTACTTGTTAGGGTGTCTGCCGTCAAGTCTCTACACCTTCCTGACTACTCAGGCTTGGCTCGGCGTTATCAGTTAAGATTTCACCGAATTTGACAGATTATCTCATTCAAGTTTCCCTGAATGAAGCCCAACGGATGTCTTTCGACATTCTACGAGCCTTGCGAGCTACCAGACTGCTCTACCCCGCTGTGTTTATTATATGACACTTAATTCAATTTTTGGTTCACTTTTTTTTTATTTTTGAAAAATAACCAAAAATTGTCATGTCGTGCCCCAATTATACACGATAAACATCCGATTGTCAAGCGAATTGAAATAATTTTTCTAAAAAAAGAGAAGGAGAAATTAACCTATTACCAGCCATAGATATAGAGACAAATCTGCTTCAAGGAGCGAATTCTATTTATGGCAAATATCACAGTTTACCCCAACGGAGATTATTCAATCGGCAGTTGGGTAAACGAAAGTGCTGGAACCACTAATCTCTATTTATCAGTTAACGAAGGAACAGGAACCCCTGATGATCTCGATTACGTCGTTTCCAGCGATAATAACGATTCCATTTTCTTTGAATTAGATGACATGCCTTCCGATTTTTGGCAAGTAACCTCTGTTACTGTTCGTCTTCGAATCAGAGAATCAGGAAGCAAAGGTGATTACCGTCGTTTTTCAGGTGGTCAAATTTATCAAAATGATGGAACTACTGCCATTTCCGATAACTTTACTGTCACAGGAACCGGAACAACCACTACTTTTTCCTATAATCCAACAATTTCTGGACCAACCAATAGAACTGCATGGAACGGAGCCAAATTAAGAATATATACAAGCTCTGCTGATGATAGTGGAAGTTGTTACATTTATGCTGTTGAAGTTGAAATTACATATACAAGTGCTCCTGCAACTGTTCAACTTTTATCTAGTGGTCCTAATTCTCCGGGAACAATGGCTAACGATAATTCAGTCGGCGTTACCCCATGGACAAATGTTAATAATGCTAAAATTTCCGACAATACATATGCGACATCATTTGATAATAATGCTGGTGCCGCAACAAATTATTTAGTTTCAACAAATTTTGGGTTTTCCGTTCCAAACAATGCTTCTATTGCGGGTGTTAAATTTGAAATCGAAAGAAAAGCGGACTTTGATACTGGAGGCGGCAGTGCAGATCGATACACTGATACTGTTTTTCGAATTGTAAAAGCTGGAACAATTACAGGAAGTAGCATCACTGACACAACCGATTGGTCAACAACAGAAGCTTATTTTCCAAAAGGAGATGAATACAGTTTGTGGGGAGGATTGACTCCCGATGATGTAAATAATTCTGGGTTTGGAGTTGCTTTTTACAGCAATTGTCAGGCTTCCACTGAAAATAATATGGCTTATGTCGATCATATTCGTGCCACAGTTTATTACGATTACTATGAAGCTGAATATGTTGCTGCAAGCAATGGACCAATTGGATCTTTGCCTATTGGAGCTTTTGGAATATCAACTTCGACAGCAACTGGTCAAACTTATGAAGAGATCGCTCTTGGTGGAGCAACTTGCGGTGGTGTTTCTTTAATTTCTTCAACAATTTATATTAATGGTTCTTCAAATGGTGTCTTAGGTGGCGGTTCTTCAATTGCCCAAAAAATATTTGATATTATTGCCACAAATAACGGAGTATTAATTGGGGGAACAGCAATTTATCAAAGACTTGTTGATATTGTTGCATCAAATGGCATTTTGATCGGTGGGACATCAATTGTTCAATTATTATACTCGATAAATTCTACAGGTGGTTGTATTGGAGGAAGTGCAACGCTTGCAAGTTGGTTGTTTAACCCTAGAATTTCTGGAGGAAGTTTAGGGGGTTCATCTGCTTTAATTAATGTTTCTTCGAATATTTCTGCAACAAATGGTGTTTTATGTAATGGGTCTGGGCTTATATTTAAAACATCATATTTATCAGCAAGCCAAAATGGTGTCATTGGCGGTGGATTAGTTATTCCTCAATATGCCATTTCCATCTCTATTGGAGGAGGGGCAACAGGTGCAGGAACCGCAAATAATACAGAACGATATAATTCACTAATTCCTATTGGTGGCAGTTTAGGATCAGGTGTTGCTTATATCAGTAATTTCATGGCTAATTACAACGGCAATGGAATTGTTTATTGTAATGGAAGTTATAGCAGAAATACATTAATTAACGGTTTAGCGGCTCATTGGAAATTAAACGAAACGACCGGAGATAGAATTGATTCTGAACGAGATAATGATTTAACTCCCGTAAATTCTCCAACTTATACTACTGGAATATTCGATAACGCTGCTCAATTTACATCATTAGACAATCAAGCTCTCACAATTGATGATAATGTTAAAATCAATATTGAAAATTCTAGTTTCACAGTTGCTTGCTGGGTTAAATTCGATAACTTCGATAATGCTGATAGCAATGATTTTGTTGGATTTGCGGGTAAAGGTGCTTCTGATATTCCGGGATTAAACAATTATTCCTTTAGCTTAATTTATAGACCTTCATTAGAAAGAATGCAATTTAGTTTCGCTGATGAAAATTCCATAAGTTCATCAGCAACAGCCACTGATTTCGGATCAATTTCAACGGGTGTTTGGTATTTTGTAATTGCAAGTTACGAGACAGGAGTTGACAGAGCTACAATTTCTGTTAACAACATAGAAAATCATGCAAATAGCCCTATAACTCTTTATGATTCTTCGGACTATGGATTTAATATTGGTCGTGGATTTAACCGAAACCGATATAACTTTAACGGAGCCGTTGATTCTTTTTCTTTTTGGAAAAGATTATTAACAGATGATGAGAAAGCTCAACTTTATAATTCTGGTTCTGGCTATGATTATTTATGGGATTTCATCATCCATTCTCTTTCAGGATCAGGAGGTTCTGAGTGTGGAGGAACATCAACTGTTTCTAAATTTAGCGTAAATACAATTACTGCTTCTGGTGGAGTCGAATGTGGAGGAGTTGGCGTCTCTCCACAAAATATAAACGGAAGTGGAGGAGCAATTGCTAGCGGAAAAGCACGTCAACATTATAATGTTATTGCTGTCGGCGGATCACTTGGTGGTGGAACAGCTTTAAGAGCAAATATAATTGTTCCATATATTACTGGTGGAGTTTTAGTAATTTCCAATGCAACTTATAGTTTAATTGGAACTCGTGGAATAATCGCCTCTGGAGGTTCAATTTGTTCTGGATCTTCACTTACAACAATAAGGTCACAAAATTCAACTAGTGGCGGATGTTTAGTAAGTGGATCTGTGTTCTTGATGGATGTCATTGAAGCCACTGGAGGAATAGCGGTTGCCGCAAAATCAACTTTAGATGCTTATTATAACCCTGTGTTAATCAGTTCAGCATTAATTTCTGGAGAAGGGGTGGATGAACAATGTATTGCCAACAATGGCACCTCAAGTTCTGAGACCGCAGGAAATGGCACAAACAATTCAACACTCTCTGGAACTTCTCCAACTTATGTTTTCAATAGTCCAAATAAAATAACTGCATCAGATAATGATTATGCTAGTGCAATTATGGAAATTGATGGATCAACTGCTGGCTGGTTAGTTTGTGATAATTTTGGATTATTTGTGCCAAATGGGGCAATCATAGATTCAATTACATTTACCATAGAACGTTCTGCTTCTGTCTCGAATCGCATCAAAGACCTTGAAATCAGGATCCTTAAAAACGGAACAGTTGTTGGAGATAATAAGGCAAATTTAGCTACATTTTGGACAACTTCTGATTTGGTTAGAATATATGGCGGCGATTTATGGGGAGAAACTTGGAATAAAGAAGATATAGAAGCCCCCGATTTTGGAATTGCTATTAAAATTTCAAAAACAGGAAGCGGAACTGTCGCTGCTATGATTGATGAAGTAGTTGCAGAAGTTGCATTTACAGGAGGATTCACCGCTTGCACTCTTAATATTACAGGTTCTGGCGGAGTGCTGCTTGGTGGAGAAATCAATGATGATCCTTCATTAGGAGGAGGATGTTTAGTTTCTGGAGAAGCTGAAATTACTGGAGGAGATTCTGTTATTACCCCAATGGGAGGAATTGTTTGTGGAGGAAATTCTACTGCTCGAATTATTTATAATACGCCATCATACAATGGGGGAATTTATGGAGGAGTTATCTGTGAATCAGCGACAATAGTCACTCCAATTTTCTATCATTTTGTAACAGGAGGTATTTTAGTTTCTCCAAGAAGTGCTCAGATTCACAATTTAGTTGGACTTGGAGGTGCAAGAAATGGAGGAACTGCTCTTAATGACTGGTTATTCTTAAGTCATGGAGGAGCTACTTTAAATTCGCCTTCAAATTTAATGCTTATTTACAATCTTCAAACTTCTGGAGGAGTTGAATTTGGAAGCAAGAGTTTTACATCAGTTGATCCGGGTCCTCCAAATTATGTTTATGATGAAAGGAGTTTTGGAGGAACTTCATATTCAGGAACTGGAAATATTTATAAATTGGTTAATATAAGAATCACAAGTAATGGTATGATCAATTCAACTGATTCAATCGATGTTTTAAGAGTTTTAGTTATTGAACCACAAGGAGGATTAATAGCTTCTGGGACTTCATCCATTAATCAAATTTCAAACATTGAAACTTCTGGCGGTTGCATCACTGCAGGAAAAGCAACCACAACAGAAAATTTTATTGCTACTGGCGGAATCTGTATTTCTGGAAATTCTTCTTCGAACATTGTTTATAAATTGGCAAGAGATCCCGCAAGTTGTCTTGGTGGAGGAACATCTGCAATCAAAGAAACAATCACTCTTATCGGAAAAGTGAATGGAATTATTGGTGGAGCATCAATTAATTATCGATTAATAATAGGATTACCAACGGGAGGAACAATATGTTCTGGAATTGGGCATCAGACATATAATGAAATTTCTTCTGGCGGATGTGTTATTGGAGGAATTTCAACCGTATCTGATCCTAAGAATATAATTGGTTCTGGGGGAATCACAGTAAGTCCGAAATCAACACAAACTTCTATCTGGCATATTTTAGGAGACGATGGCTCCTTATGTGGAGGAAGAGCAAGAATAATTATTATTAAAGAAGTAAACACGGTATTATTTAAACGTATAGGAATTTTATTGAAGAGTACAAATGTATTAAATACAGAAGATAAAAATCAAAAACTTATCCAAGTGAGAGATGCAGAAACTCCAGAAAATGATGAAAATTTCGTGAGAAATAATAATCAAAATGCATGGTGTGAACCAGAAGTGCGTTGCGAAGAAGGAATTTTGCCAAATATCACAGAAACGCATCAAGAACCATATCTTCCAGATAACAAAATTACTGTTTAGCCTAAATATATTTAATGGCATCTATCACACTTTTCCCAAATGCTGACGGAAGTATTGGTCTTTGGAAGAATCAATCAGGTTTATCGACTAATCTTTATCAATCTGTCGATGAAGGAACGGACACGCCTAACGATAGTGATTATCTTGAAACATTCGAAAGTCCTGATGACACTCTATTTCTTTCAATTCAAGATATGCCAACTTTATTAAGTTCGGTAACTTCTGTTGTTGTTAAATTAAGATGTAAAAGGACAGATTCTGGATCGCATGCAACCCGACTAGATAATTTACAAATTTTTCAAAATGATGAAGTCACCGCTCTTACTTCTTCAGTTTCAATAAGTGATAGCACCTCAATTGTCACATTAACATTAAGCCCATCCATTATTGGCTCAACAAGTAAAAGTGCTTGGGATGGAGCTAAAATCAGAGTTGTTGCTGATAGCAACAGTGATATCGGGAGTGCTTATATCTACGCTATTCAAGTAGAACTTGTATATTCTACGACAAACAGCACATATAATGAAAGTGGTTCTGGAGGAACTATTATTAGTGGAATTTCCTTCATTAAGCCTAATTATAACCCTATAATTAGTGGTGGAGTTTTAGCTGGATCCAAAGCATTTTTGACACATGATTTAATTTCTTCTGGAGGAATTTTAATCGGAGGTGGCATCGGTGCTAATAATATTAATGGAAGTGGTGGAACAACAGTAGGCTCATCTGCAATTTGCAATTTAAACCTTAATTCTTCTAATAAAATCAATACAATCTCTTCTGGAAATTCTTTTGTAATTGCAACCTACAATATAACTTCTAGTGGCGGATCCCTTGGCGGCGGACGAATACTTAAAGTAGATGACATTTATGCATTAGGTGGTGCTGCTGGAGGTGGGCAAAGTTCTCTCTACATTTTATTTACTAAATTCGGAACATCCTCTCAAGGAACTAAGGTTGCTAGTAAAAATATCGAAGATTCAATTTACAATATAATTGCCACAGGTGGTTCTCTATGCTCTGGTTCTAATGAAAAGAACTATTCTTATAATATTTCTGGTGGATGTGAAATAGGGGGAGTAAGCCCTGTTGATATTGGAATAATCGCTAAAGGCGGAGTTATTGGAAGTGGAGGGGATAATTTAAATGTATCGGGTCGTGGTGGGATTATAATAAGTGGGTCTTCTAAAACTCAAACAAATTACACGATAGATGAATATAACGATAATCCCGGAGGGTTATGGACTGGTTCTAAATACGCATTTATTCAAAATTTATCAACTGACGCTTCTGGCGAAGCTATTATTAATTTAAGCCACGATAATATCTTTAGTTGGAGAATCAGTTATCGTGATTTAGAAAATACTCCGATTATTTATTTGGGGCTTTATAGAGTATTTACATGGGTTTCTAACTTACTTGACTATTCTGTTCTATCAAATTATGGAATTACTGGGAAAGTAAACATTCCACCAAGCTTGTTGACAAATCCAAATCTTGGATGGAGTATAGAAATAATTACTCCAACAAATCCAAATAATGGTGAATTAACAGTTGATTTTCCAATGCCTCGAAAATTGATTGCTACCGTCCAATTATCAACACAAATTACAACTGCTGGAGGCGGATCCATTGGTGGCTCTGCTACCATCACTGAAGTTGATTTAATCAGTGGAGGTTCTGTTGCCAGTGGAACCCCTTATACATCTTTAATTTTCAATAATATAAACAGTATTGGTGGAACTGTTTGTTCTGGAAACATCGAATTTAACTTAAATGGAATTGTATATAATGATGAAAAAGGGAAAGGTGGAGCAACTTTAGGTGGAACAACCGAAATATCAGACATCCGCGATGGGGCATTAATAAACGGCTCTGCTGTCATTAATGTGATCTATCAAACTTCTGATCGTCTTCCTCTTTTGGGAGAGTTTGTTATCCCTCCTAAAGAAGAAACAAATTCTGGTTCCTTTCAGTTCTCAAAAAACTCAAATGTAATTAGTTGGGAGATTCAATATAACGGACTTGAATCTGAACTTACATCCATTTTATTAAGAGGTCCTGCAGAGGAAGGAGAAATTGGACCAACTGTCATTGATTTAAGTTCAATTTCTGGACTAATGATGCCAAATATTGGATCATTTGTAATTCCAAATAGTTTAATATCATCAGCCTCTGAAGATCAATATTATGTTGAATTATACGCAAATGACAATCCTATTTTAAGACATCAAATAATCTTAAATGGTTCTGGGATTGTTTGTGGAGGAACGGCTGAAGCTCCTGCAGATATTGCTGCATTTGGAGGCGTACAATGTTCTGGGAATTGCATCAATAATAGCGTTAGAGCAATTCTAGGTACTGGAGGAGCAGAGTGTGGGGGAACTTCATTCGTTTCAAGGCAGCAGAATAGGAGGGGATCTGGAGGGGTTATTGCTGGAAGCACAACCACTGTCAATGTTAATTATAGCCCATCAACTACAGGAGGAGCGTCTCTTGGTGGCGGAAGTTCTTCGTTTGTATTTATATACATGAGTGGCGGAGTTGCATGTGGAAGTTCTGCAACAGTGTTGCCGCTCAAATATGTCATTGGTGTTGGTGGAGCTTTGGCGTCTGGAAGCATTCAACAACAAAACTTTTATTTATCAAAAACAATTTCTGGAGGCGTTATAATTTCTGGCAAATCTAATGTATATCGACTTTCCGAGTTGGTACAAGTAACATTAAACATCTCCAGAGTTTTAAATAGCGACAATGAAGCAAAGGAAAATGAGTTTAACTTAATTCAATCACCAAATAAACTCATTCAGGTAAAAGATGAAAATACCCCATTATCTGAACGATCTGATTTGAATTATTGGTGTGAACCTGAAGTTCGTTGTGAAGAAGGAATTGTTCCCACAGTCGTTAAAAAGAGACAAACAACAATGCCGGGTAATAAAATTATTCGCTAAAAACATCTGTAATTCTATTCTTTAGATTTAGATCTTCTTTTGAAATTCCATATTGCATATGATAACCGTCTTCTTTTGAAGCTTCTCCTTCTTCAAACGGTTTTTTCAAAATTTCAATACATTTAAATCCATTTTTAGCTAAAAATAGTTGAGAAGATAAATCTGATTCTCTAACAAGACAATTAATCAACGTTCTTCGTTGCATCGAAAGTTTTTGTTTAATTTTATTAATTATAAAAGTACCAAACCTCTTTCTTTGAAAGTCTGGATCTACTGCCAAGGTAACTATGGACATAGCATTATCATTTAATTCATAAACAACAAATCCAATTATTTTATTTTCTAATTCACAGACCATTCCTATTACATTTCTTAATCTCAATACGCTAAGAAAATCTTCTTCTTTCCAAGGATCTGAGAAACATCTATTTTCTATAGAGATGATTGAAGGCAAATCTCTTCGAATCATCCACCTTATATTAGCTTCCATAGAACTTTACCTTTAACCCCTGTGTCTTTAATAAACTCTAAATGCTCTCCGCCTTTTAAAACATAAGAATCTTCAACAAGTTTTCCATTTATATACGCTTCCGCATCATAGGATACATTAATTATATCTCTCAGCTTGTTCCTAACTTGCGTTATTTCCATATTTGCTAAATTAAAATAATTTTGATTCGCTCCATGAACTACGCAAACCTTTTCAGTCAGCTTAACTTCTATTAATTGCTCATTTTCTTGAGGAGTATAATCCGTAGTGTTTGTTCTTTGAACCTTAAAATCAGCATTTAGTCTTTCTTGAGTCATATCCTACTCCATTATGGGTTCTGGTTTTTTGCGAGCAGATTGTGTAATGATATCTACACAAACCCTTTCGGCATTAAATTTACCTTCATGAAAAGCATAATAACAATTGCACATAAATGCTGCAATGGTTAAATTCATAAACAATAATTGAGGGCTCGATTGAGCTTCAACTTGACAACTTGATTGTTTTTTATCTGCTGGATGTAAATCTTGCGGATCTGCGATTTTAGGAAAAGCTTCTATTAAAGTGCGATTATTTGTTTTAGCATTTTTTCCATCTTTTTTTGCATAAACAAAAACGTCCCCATCTGTGTATTCATTGGCTCCATTTATTAGCAGGATATTGTCTAATTCTTCACATCTTTTAGAAATGATATTTCTAGTAGAATGATTATCTACGCACAAAAACACTTCATCATTTTCTCTTATTAAAGAAATAACATTTTTTTTATCAACATAAACAGGTTGTGCTTTAAACAAAATGTTTGGAAATTTTAATGATAGATCTTTGACTGTGACTTCTGCCTTGTTTCCAATTTTAGAAAATTGTTGTCTTTGTTTATTTTTTGTTTCATAATTATCGCCATCAATGATGGTAATTTCAATTGAAGTATTTAGAAAATTCAAATATCTTGCCAATGGCTCAATTAAATAACTTCCAATACCACCAACACCTACAATTTTTACTTTACGCATGTTTTACCTTTTCCAACCATTCATCAATGTTTTCGTTGCAGTCTGTGAGGAATTTAAACCCTCCATCAACTGAGGTGATTCCTTCAATTATATCACAAGGAGAAATAGCTTTTCGATAATTATTGCTAACCAAAGAAGCGGCTATCGTAATAACATCTTTTTGATTGTTTCCAAAAGTCACATGCAGCCCATCAAAATGCTTTTCATCATCAATATCTACTCCTGAATGAAACGCTTCAAAATCGCAATGCGAATGAATTGTTCCAATACACAAAAACCCATTTAGTTCTAAAGCATCTTTGGGAGATAACTTTTTCTCATAACTTACAAAGTTTCTTGCGACTTGTTGATTCGGAACATGAATTCTGAACTGTTTAGTTTCTGGATTAATATAAATGAGAACATTTGCCTCTGTTCGATATTCTTCATACACTTTCTTGAAAAACAAACGGACTTTATTTGCTAAATTTTGAGGAATTGGAGGAAAATTAGGGGATATATCAGGGGTAATTGATTCAATGAATGGAATATTTTCAACTTTAACCAACGATTGAAAAATACCGCTTTTATGAATAAAAATCCCGTTACTTGCAACAACATAATAAGTTTCATCTGCTGGTAAAGGTTGTCCATTATAAATGTAAATAGGAATCAATTTGTCACCATCCGTTCTCTTACCTTTTCAACATTATTTAAAATATTTTTTTTAATATCGTCTAAGATCTCTTCCGAGATACCATCAAACACTGATTGTTTTAATTCATCATCTCCTGCATCTTTTAGTGCGAATGAAATTAAGTCACCAAAACTATAAGATATCGACTTTTTCCATTGTACATCGTCTATAACAAAAAATGGATCTTTTTCAGAAGCTTCTTCCCATGCTTCCCAAGAAATCATTCTTAGATCATTTATTTTGATGAAATGATCATGATACATTTGACAGTACGTCACATGGTCTTGATTAAAAATTGAATCCCAAAAGAAATCTAAAACATAAGCACATTGTTGTGTTAAATCTTCTTTAATTAAATGTACGCTTTTAAAATCATTTCCCAAACACACTTCAAAATCATGGATATTAGGAAGATACGGGAAAATAGGCTCATCTTCAAAATTTTTAATAGGAGATTCAAGAAAAGTACAATACAAAACGTCAAACATTCCATCAACAAATTTAAAGATAAAAATTATATACGGCAACGCAATAGAATATGATTTATAATCTTTCGAATTTGAATAAGTTCCGTATGGACGAACTGTCTTATCTATTTTTAGAAGACGAGTTTGTGGAGCGAATTCTTGGACAACAATCTCTGTTTTATTCTTCCTATAATAAAACCTAGTATTATTGGGAGTAAGCCTTTCTTTTTCATCCCACTTACACCACTTTTGTGTATTTTTCCAAATGATTTTAGATATTTCATTTTTATAAGAATGAAGAAGTCTATTAAGCACTTCTTCATTCTCGCCTTTAAGCTCCTGATAAAATCTATCGATAAAATCATTCATCGTTCCAGAATCTACCACCTTTTTCCCATCCTATATCTAAATTATCTTGATTTTTAAGTTCTAACTCAATTACTTTAATTATTGAATTATATTCTTCAAAAACATAATTCAACGCATCCTCCATATTATCTTTAATATCTTTTGGATAATACTTTTCAAACCTCTTCTCTTGAAAAAAGGTCATAATTTTCTTAAAAAGCAAATCCACCAATTCATCAACTTTAAATGAGAGTTTATGTTGGAGTTTAACCTCAAGTTCAGGAGTATGATACGAATTCTCTATCAAATGTCTTAAAGTGCAAATTTCTTTAAGTTCAAAATTCAAAGCATAGTCAGGATCCTTTTCCCAATCAATGGCAGAAAACTTAGGTTTATGCCTGCTTAAATCTGAATTAAATTCACTCGACCAGAAATATTCTATCAGATTTTCAACAATCTGACAAACTGATCCCCCTTTAACAGCGTCATTTTTCCCAATGCATACTGCCAGATCTTCATGAATGTTAGGCAAAATTGGTTCATATAGTTTATCCTCTAAAGAAGATAATGGAGCTTTACGCCAACCATTATACATTTCTACAAACTTAGAATTTTTAAACACAAAAACAAAAATAGAATATGGGATATACAACCCATATCTTCGGTGGTCTGCTAGTTTATTTATCCTAACTGTTCTAAGTTGAGGTTTTTCTTCTATCACCAGAATGTCAAAAACGCTTTTACTAAAGAAAAATCGACAATTTTGAGGAAACAAACAAAAAACATCACGATTATAAGGTTTCCAAGAATTAGAAATGTTAAACATTTCTTCTTTGATCTTATTTTTAAAATTATTTAATAAATCTGAAGTCGAATCTTGAATTCCTACATTTAATTTCTGCTGGTATTCACGGATAGAAAAAATTAAAACCTTTTCCAAGATTGCTTTCGCAATCTCTTCGGTTTTAATTTTTTCTTTTGTAAGTTCGACAGCTTTTTTTAAATCAATCATAAATATTTTATGAAATCAATTGCTCAAGTTTTAATAGCTTTTTTTATCTTAATCATCATTATTAAATTATCTGAACCAAATAAGAAAACACCTCCTATTGTTATTCCTGATGGAGGGCAAACAATTCTCGATGATACCCCAAATCCAGTAAAACCTGAAGTCATTGAGGATAGTCCGCTCTTAAAGTTGCACAATAACGAAAGAAAGTCAATGCTAAAAGTAGACAATGATCTGGCTAAGTTTGCACAAGATTGGGCAGAACGAATGGAAAAAAGAAAAAAAATGGTGCATAGCAATTTGAACTTTCCCGGAGAATGGGTTGCAAAAGGAGAAAACATCGCAAATGGATATGAAACAGAAGAAGATGTTTTTAAAGGGTGGATGAATTCAAAAGGTCATCGACAAAACATTAAAAATGAATCATTTACACATGTTGGAATTGGAAGAAGTGGAAATTACTGGTGTGTCTGTTTCGGGAAAAAATCTACAGCTTATTGGTGGATGTTTTGGAAGTAACTCCCATATACCAACCAATCAACGCTTCTCCTGCTAAACAATCTTTAATATCATCAGATTTCAATTGAACAAGGATTTCTCTTTTTTCAGGAGAAAGCTTAGCAATAAATCTACCGGGCAAAAATTCATCGGGAATATCTTTCCCTAAATGCATATACCTTTCAGGGCGGCGATGACTCCTCTGAAATTCTGCTTTCTCTACCAACTCTTGCATTAATTGTCTTGGAGTCATCTGTATATCTCTATTTCTTGGCAGTAAGGATAAGAATTTATTTTAATAGTCCTGTCTTTCGTCAATTTCAATATTTGCTCAGGTGTAATTTGTGGAAAAGTTGGGCTATAAACATTAGGATCATATACAAAAATCGCATAATTAAAACCCCAATTTTCCACACACTCAGGATAAATTGAGATATCTTGCCATTTAGCATATATCCGACGCATCAATTGTTGAGCGATGTTGATTTTTTGTGAATTCATATAATTGTCTTTGGATTTCAATTGCAACTTCAGAAGGAAGATCTAACAACTCCCATCGCCACCAATACGGATCTATTTTTTTCAGTTTCTCAACAATTTTTTGAATATCTTGCATGAGGTATTTATTCTTTATTAGGATCAAAAATCCTTACATTTGCAATTTCAGTAGTATTAGAATAGTTAAATCTATAGACATATTTCGACTTAAGTTTTAGACACACATCACAAATATAAGTCTCCAATCGTTCTGTCGGACTGTCAAACACAGTGCTACCATAATTGCCGCTTGTTTGCCAATATGTAGCATCGTTAGGAGGGTTTGATAAACTATCTACGTCTCCGCCACAATGCTCCAGCTTCTTTTCACAACAAATACAGTGTCGATCAATTTTCATAATTATTCCCATGGAAAATGAGGTTCTGTATAAACAAAAGGAGGAATATCTTCAGGGTATTGAAGTAAACCTTTTGGCATTTCTAATTCTTCAGTTGTATAGATTAAACCAAATTGCCCTTGTTTTGTAGTAAAACCTTGAACTTGAACAATTTCGCCTTTTGGGAAAAAAGTCTTATATCCAAAATCACTTTCATACAATTCGACTAAATCTCCAGAATACGGTTTCCATTGATTATCTTTGTCTAAATACTGAACCAATAAATGCTTACGATGAAATACAAAATTTTCATGTAAAGGATAAAACTGTTTCATAACTGAAGAATTGTGTTTTTTGATAAGTTCACAATCCTCTTTGTATCGTTCAACAAGTCTCTCGTATTTTGTTCTCTGTCTATGAAGCCCCTTTGGTGAATCGTTTGCTAATGCGATTATTGTCAATAATGGAAATGTTGACGTTTGAAACGCTCGACTATCTATCTCTTGCCAAATACCATATTTCCCAACCTTAATACATGGATATTTTCTTATGTTATTAGGAACTTTTAAATAATCAATAAAGTGAAAATCTGTATCGAGTTCATCACGGATTTTATTGTAAAATTCCCCTTCTTTCTTAACCTCTTCGATTTGAGAAGAGGTTAAGTTAGCTTTCGCATTATACTGAGTCCAATCTCGCGTCAATTCATCCTTCAACAATTCTGATTGAAATGACGAGTTGAGACCAATGTAAATTTCATCTCGCTCAACAACTGGAGGCATGCATAAAAATAGCATCAAAATTTGCGTTATCATATTTTGATCCTCTAGAGCATCTTTTCAAGTTCTTTAATTGAAATGACTGGAATTCCTTTTTCTGCCGCTGCTATTTCTTTTGTTGAAGGAGAGCCATCATTCTTTCCATTTTCTAAAAGAAGATAATGAGTTTTACTTCCAACACTAGAAGAGCATTTACCACCTGCATCTGTGATCTTTTGTTCCCAAAAAGATTTTCCCTGTTCAAAAGAACCTGTCAAAACAAAATTCTTTCCCGTCAACTTTCCTTGTTTAGGAAGTTCCAATTCTACATGTTTAAGCAATTGATCAATCACTTCCTTTTTCTCTTGGAAATAATCAACAACCGCTTGTGCTGTAATTGGTCCGATTCCTTCGATTACTTGAAGCTCTTCAATAGAAGCTTGTCTAATTTTATCAAAAGAACGATAAGTTTCAATCAAAATCTTCCCAGCCGTTTTACCTGCTCCGGGAATTCCTAAAGCTGCAAAAAATTGCCATGCTTGAAATTTTTTCTTAGTGCTTTTTGCAGGAAGAATATCCATGATTAGTTCATCATCACATCTTTTAACTCTTCCAACCATATGAATGGTACACAAAGCAAGATGTGCTTGTCTTGATGAAAAACCACAATTCAATAAATCACCAATAGATAACTCATACAAATCTGCAATCGATTTAACCTTTCCTCCACTAAGGATCTTTTCCATCGCAGCTTCGCCAAGTCCTTTGGCTCCTAAGGTCTGAAAATAGAATACCCAAGATTTAACATGCTTTGCTCCACAGTTTGGATTATAGCATATTAAATCTTCGCAACCACTATCACTAATAACTAGATCTAAACGTTCAGAACAAGTAGGACATTCTTCTGGAACTTCTAAATCATCTAAAGATGGTTGAACCACCTTGACAACTTTTGGAATAATTTTGCCTGCTTTTTTGACTTCAACTTTAGCTCCTACGCCAAGTTGCATCATTTTTGCCCAACCAACATTATTACAAGTAGCTTGAGAAACATCAGTGTCTGCTAAATTAATAGCTTTAACAAAAATTGCTTTTGGAACAACTCGTCCAGTTCGAGACGCATTCCATTCTACTTCTTTGACTTCAGCAATAGCTGTTTCTTCCGTAAACTTCCAAGCAATAGCCCCACGAGGCTCTTTGATAGGATCGTCGCCATGATTTCCTAACTGTTCTTGTTCCTCTAGATCTGAGATTTTCAAGATAATGCCATCGACTTCATAATCTAATTCTTTAGCAAAATCTTCCATTTTCTGGAGATCTTCAAATCTATGTGGTCGAACTTGAACAAAAAATCCATCAAGCCCCAATTCTTTATTAGCCCATTTTGCTCGTTCAATTTCATTTTGATAATACTTCTGCCAATTATCGAAACCAGTGATTGAGTAGAAAGCAATAGATAGCTTTGAATCCTTTATTTCTTCTGCATCTTCTTTGCCCATACGTCCGGCTGTGTAATTTCTAGGATTTTTATAAGGCTCTTCTCCATTTTCTTCTTGCTTTTTATTGATCTTTTCAAAATCAGATTTCAAACACTCTACTTCGCCATTTAATGACAAAGTTAGCGGCAAATTAAGTTTTCTTGGAACCCCACGAATATAGGCTGCATGTTGTGTAACATCAGACCCTTCAACCCCTAATCTTGGACGTAAACCAGCACTGACTAACACTCCATTTACATAATTTATACGCAAAGCTAAACCATCATGTTTAAAAGTTTGAACAATTTCTGGTTCTCGCCCAAGTCTTTTAGCACAATCTTTAAGCCAATCTTGATAAATTTTAAGCCTATCATCTCCATCAGCTTTAGCAATAGAGGTCATAGGAGGATTATGAATAACAATTCCTCCTGTGTTCTGGGCGGTTGATGGACTTGTCCCTTTAAATGCTTCAGAAGAAGGTTTTACTTTTTTAAGAGTTTTATAAAGCTCGTCATATTCAGGATCCGAAACTTCTGTTTCCTCAAAATCCACACATGGATTTCCTAAATCATACTCTGTCGCTAAATGGATGACTAATTTTTCTAAAGATTCTACATCTTTAAATGAACGGAACCCAACAGTAATCATATTAAACCTCTTCTATTCTAGGCTCATCTCTGCTTTATTTTACAACATTTTTTGAAAATGTAAAGTTAAATTTATCACACACTATATAAATTGTACATTTATTATAGGAGGACATGATGTTAACGCAAAAGCAAAAAACATACATAACAACACAATGTATTGATTATAATTGGAAAGACTGTATCCGTGTAGCAAAAGAAATCAGTTGCTCTGCTCATACCGTGAGTCGATATCTCAAGAAATTAGGAGTAAAAAAAGAAGTTTTAACAAATGATCAAAAAGAACAAATAATTGATATGTACAATAATAAAAATTATAACATTGCATCTATAACAAGAGAAATTGGACATTCTCGTTCAATTATAGTCAATCATTTAAAGAAAAATAATATTAAAATAAATTCAACTCTTAGACATAAAAAACATACATTTAACAAAGAGAAGTTCGTCAATATTGATGACGCCGACAAAGCTTATTGGCTTGGATTTCTCATTGGTGATGGCTCTATTAACAAGAGCCAGACAGCACTACACTTAGAATTATCCAACATTGATATTGAACACTTGGAAAAATTTAGAGCTTTTATAAATGGAACACAACAAATTCATCCCACTAGAAAAAACTGTTGTTACATTGTTATTTGTGGTAAAAATTTTATTTCTTCCCTTTCGCAATATGGGTTAATTTCGAACAAAACTCATTCAGTGAAAACACCTAATATCCCTAAAGAATTATTATCTGACTTTTACAGAGGTGTTCTAGACGCTGATGGCTGGATAACCTGTCATAAGTCAACTGACTCTGGTAGAGATCAACATGAATATGGATTTTCTTCTGCTAATATTGAATTTTTGAAAGAAATTCAAGAATGGTTTTCTAATAACATGGGTCGTAAAGTTGGTTATTTAAAAGAAAGAGTAAGAAGTGATAAAGAAAAAGTATGTCAATTGATAATTGGAGGAAACCAACAATTTTTAGCAATCACACAACTTTTGTATCACAATAACTCAACTGCACTAACCCGAAAATTACATAAAGTCCAAAATTTTGTCAAAAAAATCACACATGATGATCGATAGAATATCCAGATTTTGAACTCATAATTTTCTCAATCTCTTTAAAAGAAAAAGGTCTATATGCTCCTAAAACTTTAGCTGCGTTATCCACTCCAACATCGATAGATCGACGATTAGGCATCATTTTATCCAACCATGGCTCTGCTGTTGAGTGAGAATGTCCATGTAAACTCCACGAAGAACGATGAGATTTATTCCAAACCGCTTGAGCGTAATGAAACATCACAATCATTTGTCCTTGCCAATTTATTTCTGCGTAATCTTTGGCAACCGAAAACAACGAAGCAATCTCTTTTCGATCATGATTCCCCCATAAACAAAAGACATTTTTACAATTTATTCGGCTACGGTAACTACGAGCCACCTCAAAATAATTATATTTTGAGGCAAAACAAAAATCTCCTAAAAACCAAAGTATATCTTCTTCGCGAACTATCTTGTTTGTTTCATTTATAAGATAGCTGTCCATTCGATCAATTGATTCTCTGCTTACTTTAAAATTAACTCCCAATTTTAAATATTCTTGTTCCTTCTCAGTAAGTCCCGGACGATGACAATACTTCAATATATTGCCGTGATTAAAGTGATAATCTGACGTAAAAAATAAATTCCTTCCCGATAAATCTTCTAAAAATTTTCTCATAAAATCCTTTTCTCAATTTGTTTTCTCATTTTTTAACTTCCTGTATTTTATATCAAAAAATGCATAATGTAAAGCGAAAACATCAAAATTCAAGAAGATCAACAATAATCCATCGTCTTTGTTCATCGCACCAAGCTACTGGATACATTTGAGGAAAAGTATCCAAAATATCAAATGCCTCACCATCACTCTTTGCTTTTTCTAAAGTTCTTTTAAAAATTAAAGATGGAATATGAGGAAAATTTTCTTGCAAACCTTTTTGAACATCAGTTAATAGCATATATAATATTAGATGATAACTTTTAAAGAATTTTTAGAAATGTGGGATAGTCCCGGAAAACAAGGAGAAGCTGCTACCCCTTTGAGAAAACCATCTGATGGACAACCTTTCAAACAATTTGCTAGAGGGGGGAAACCAAGAGGCAATAGTGGAGGCGGAGGAAGTGGACCAATGGGGTCCGCACCTGCCCAGTTTATGAAAAAACGTTAATCCTACTCAACTAAAACATAATTCACAGGCACTTTATCGGCAACAGCATCGTCTACAATATCTTTCATATAACGCTTAAAAGTAATATCGAAATCATCGTAAGATTTAAATCCCAAAATTTCTCGTATTGCATTTTCTTTATCCCCTACTGAATCTGCATCTTTTAACATGTTTTGGAATTTCACTGTCCCAAATTCTTTTTTAAGCATCAAACAAAATATCGCTGCCACTCGATCATACATCTTCTTTTTATCAGGATCAAATTTTTTATATTCTTCTTCTGTTGTCTCTAATAATGTTTTCGAAAAAAAGGTTGGTTCTTTGCTTAAAAGAGCAGATTGTTGCTGTTGAATACTTCCTAAAATATTATCTGGTGTACTGTTTAAAACTGACATCCCCCGATGTGCCCACCAACCAAATCGTTTTCCATATTTTTGTTCGAATTCAGAAATACAAACTTCCGACAAAGCCATCGGCACAGTTTTTGATGGAGGTCCATTTAATAAAAGAAAGATTACCATCTCTTTTATTTTACCATTAGAATCTCTTCGCACCTCGACGCTCGATCCTTCAAGTCTAAATAATTTCTTAAACAAGTTTTCATCATCTACACAAATAAGTTTACATTCCGCATTAAAATCAACGTCATGCAAACTCCATCTTTGATAAAGCCAAGATTTGATTTGCTCCAAATTCTCATGTAAATACTGAGCTTGTTGATTAGAGAGGCTGCAGACTACGAAATTTTTTGTCGTCCATCTATTCCAGACTTTGTCTTTAATTAAACTATCATCTGGAGTCAAACTCATTTCGACAGTGACTTCTGTTGGTAAAACAACAGGTTCAATATCCGCAAATAAATTAGCACTAAAACAGATTAGGAACAACAAAAATAATTTCATAGTCTCCCTCCTCACTTTTACGCCCCCAAATAAAAAGCAAAATCTTCATATTTCCACTTACTAAGAATCTTGTTTTTATTTTTCGAAATCAATTGACTAATACGACTTTCACTCAAGCCATATTCTTGTCCAATTTCTTTCATCGAATTTCCAACAACATAATAACTTCTTAAGACATCTCGATCATATTTATTAAAATCTTTAAAAATATGATCAAACAAATCGTTTTCATCCGTGTTTTTGGTCTTTGCTTGAACCATTTCTGTTTCAGAAGTAGTTTTCTCAAATTTACAGTTCTGTCTTAAATAATCCAAAACTGCTCCAAAAATTCTAGGGTAAGCAAATGTGGAAAAAGCTATCCCTCTATTTTCATCGAACCTATTTGCCGCCTCTACTAACCCTAAATAAGCTGCAGATTGCAACTCTTCAAAATCAACAAATTTGGGCACACTTTTCTTTCTATCAGAAGCTATCTTTTTTGCTAAAAACAGATTTTCTTCGATCAATTTATTAATATTCATCGTAATTCTCCAAGTAATTTTAAAAGTAAATTTATAGTAAATCAAAAGTAATTTTGAATACATTATATATGAGTTAAAAACTCAAGATAAATGTGTAATTTTTAAATCTTTAGAAACAGAAGTTTCTTGTAAAGCCCTATCTCCATATGTGAATGGAGGTTGTTCTATTAAGTTCTTAGAATCTTGTTTCAATAAAAATTTGTGATGTTCAATTAATCTTCCAATATTAATTCCAATTAATATTAAAATCAATGTATTTATTCCTGTCATTATTAACACAACTGTCGATATTATTTCTATCATAATGCCTTTCAAACTAAATACTGGGTCGATATTTGCCTGCAACCTAAATTAATAGAGAGCCAGCAGGTTTTCTTGGGGCTTGTTCCTTAGAGAAAATCATATTCATATTTTTACGATATTGATCGGTTGCCAAATTATTTCCGGAAATTTGGAACTTTAAGTCAGGATTGGCTAGCCAATAAACATTTTTAAATAAATCTAGATCATCATATATCCTATAATAATAAATAACCGCTTCCGGATCAATGTCAACAATATCTAATTGTGTATCATAATTCATCTTAACATTAAAAACACCACTAAAACAAGCACTGTCTGGTAAAAACCCTATAATAATTCTTGTTTCATAATCATCAAGATTAGTTAAATTTTTCTGCTTAATACTACAAGAAAAACTCAATACCTCTTTATCTATTTCTGTCCCACCAACAAAAGTTGTACATTTAATTTCAAATAACAAATCCCAAGTTTCATAAGTATCTAAATCTGCTGATAATCCTTTGTAATGCAAATTACCTTGCCACAAATCATTAATTTTATTATAATTCAATTTAATTTCTGACTTTAGAGTTAAACTATTCCTTGCTAAAAACTGAGATAGTCTATTTCTGTTAACTAGGTTATGAGACAATCTCAAAGAAACAGGAATATCCACGCAACCACAAGCTGTAATCATATCAACTGAAGGTGTTAATACGTTTTCCGTTTCGACATCTGAGCCATAAATGTATTCGATATCAAATACCGTCATATCAAAATTATGTTCCAAAAAGAATTCGAAATTACTAGCCTCAATGTCAGAACTTCCTCCTAAAGTTAAAACCCCATCTGTTTCATAATGCCAAACAGAAGAAACTAAATCGCTTGTTCCTGAAGTTGATAACCCACCTTCTGCTTCATATGATAAATTCACCAAAGGAGTGGATGTTCCGTCAATTCCAAATCCACCAGATGTTTCAAGAATATACTCCGCGTGTGTTTCTGCTGTTCCCGATCCATATACAAGAGAAAGTCCACCAGATGCTTCATAAACAGTATTTGATGCGGAGATAATTATCTCCCCTCCTATTGTAGCACCGCCAGATGCTCTAATTGGTTGCGTAAGTGCTTCCCCATCTAGGTTAATTCCTCCAATTCCTTCATATACATAATTTAATTCGTAATTTCCACCAAGTTTACCACCACCTGACGGTGAAACTGTATACCCTAGCCCGCCGATAACAGCGTCTCCATTAACGGCAAATCCACCTGTTGTTACATAATGCCAAACAGATGATCTAATATCTGATTCCCCTCCTAACTTCAACGTTTGAGCAATAATACTTTCATAGTATATTTTAATTTCAACCGAATTTATGAAAGCTCTAACACTTGAAATATTATCTTGTCCGAGAACTCTAATGGCTATACCAAATTCTTGATCATTAATATCTTCTATGTTCCATCCGCCTTCTTTTTGCGGAATACCGGGAATAGTTGCGGTGTAATTATCTGCAATTACATAGTATGAAACTACGGATTCTGACAGATTCCATGTCCAATCTTGTGCCAAATTCGGCGATAAAATTTCAGACCCTTTGATAAGATAAACTTCTGCATCTTTGAGAGAATTCAAGGCATATTTCTTTATGTCAATTTGAATCAACCCAATAACTGCATCTTCTTCAGGAATTTCAAACCTGAAGTTTTTCAAAACTAAAAAATTACTACTAGCCAACCAGCTAACATTAGCAATCGCATAATTTAAATCATCGCTCAATGCGTCATTGATAGAGAACCAACTATTACTCAAAGCAGCATCAAATGGTGAAATTAAAGAAAAATCATTCTCATAAATTTCTGCAGAAATAGGAGATTTGAAATCTGACTCAAATGGCCAATCTCCTGCAATAAAATCCCATACTGAGGCAACAATCTCAGGAGTTCCACTTAAACTCAAACCACCTGTTCCTGTATAAAAATACGCTGAAGCAATTGCATCTGCAGAACCGCCAATTCCTATAGAACGATTTTCAGGAATATCATCTCCTGAAATATAACTTTCACTATATTGGTTTGACGTAAATGAAGTTTCAGCAGCCCCTCCTATTGTAAAACTGCTCTCTCCATCTTCTAAATCAGAATTAACTTCTGCTGTAAATTCTCCATTTACAAATAATGCTTGGCATATTGCTCCCGCAACAACAACAGCATCCGCATCAATACAAAACTCTTGACATACCGGAATAGAACAAATTTCCACTTCTTCTAATTCGTTACATTCATAAGATATACCATTCTCTAAGTCCGCTTCAACAACTGCTACCTCTGCAGGTCTGGTGAATCTTTCGACTTTTTCAATTGGCCATACAAAATTCTTGTCCTTTAATTTTTGACAAAGATCTTCAATTGTTCGAGCATGAACATTTGCTATAAAAAAAGAACAACACTCTTCGGCTTTAACAGGAGGACAAACATTTTGTCTTTGTTTTCCTGTTATTCTGTAGAAATACTGTCTTAATCTACCTGTATCCCATACAAATTGAGTGCTAAAAGATATTCTACCTCTTACTCTCCAAGGAATATTTAAATCAATAGTAATTTTATGACGAGTGCCTGCAGAGCCACCAAGTTCAATTTGCCCTACACTTGAATAAGCAATATCAACTTTATTTAAAGATTGTCCTGCAATTGATAATCCGCCTGTCGAAGCGGTAATTCTTCCAACTTGTATTGAAGAGTTACCGCCAATTTCAATTAATGGATTATAATCTGGCAAATTAGGATAATGATTTACAGGATCCGTTCTTATACCTAAGCCACTTCCAAGAGAGCCGCCTCTAGCGATAACTGTCTTAGTCACAACATGAATAGACCCACCACCAGCAACAGATCCGCCAACTGAAGTAAAAGTCCTAACGACCGAATAATATGCTGTTTTCGAACCAATTACTCCGCCTATCGGCACAATATTCCATAAAGAGGTTTGTTTAGATAACCCCCCTAAAGATGCAGGATCTGATGAAGTTCCTGTTATTCTGTAAATGAAATTAGCAGTTACGCGGCAAGCTCCTACGGAACCACCAATCGCAACTTCATTATAAGTTGCCATTTATTCTTCCAATTTTTCTAAAATTCTAGCCACCAAAGGATGTCTAACTATTGAATCTGCTTTAAACTCAACAACTCCAATCCCTGACACTCCTTTAAGTCTTTCAACCGTCTCTATTAAAACTTCTTTTCCCCCATATAAATCACTTTGTAATGGATCTCCATTAACAATCACCTTACTTCCCGTGCAGAATCTACTTAAGAATAATTTTAATTGACCTTTTGTTGAATTTTGAGCTTCATCAAGTATGCAGATCGAATCTCTAAAAGAATGTCCTCTCATATAAGCTAAAGGAACCACTTTAATAGCAGCATTTACTCGATCTCTCTGTGGGCTATTTTTTCCTACCAATAAATCTAAGGCATCATACATAGGAGCAATATATGGGTCTACTTTTTCATTAAAATCTCCCGGAAGAAAACCAAGAGATTCTCCAGCTTCTACAATGGGTCTCGTAAGAACAATATTTTTGATATTTTTATTATTTAACAATTGTTCTACCGCAAAAGCACAAGAAAGAAAACTTTTTGCTGTACCGGCTGGACCTATCATAAATAACACATCATGTTGTCTAAAAGCAGCCCATGCCAATTTTTGAGATGTATTTAAAAATTCTATATGAAAACTGCCCCCTTTTGCTATAGTTTGTTGATTTTTTTGCTGGCTTTTTTGCTGTTCTTTACTGGCTTTTTGAGAACTTTTGCTTCTAGGCATATTTATCCTTTATTATCATAAGATGAGAATTAGCAAACTTGCACTAATAATGTATTTATATTTTGAACATAAGGTTCTAAATAATGTATGTTAAATTTTAGGAAGTTTTTTAACAAATCCGAAGAAGAAAAGGATATTGAATCCACTTTAAACAAGTTACCCAAACATCATCGTTCGCTTGTTGATGGATATACTTATAAATTCCATAATGGAAATACTTTAGATGGAGATGATAATCACGTTGGATATATGGATCCTCAAAAAAAAGAAATAGCCATAGCTGGCTCTTGGAAATACCCTAAAGAATGGGTTTTCCTCCATGAGATTGCTCATCGTGTCTGGGATAATTTAGTTGGAGAAGAAAAAAGAAAAGAATGGGAACAAATCGTTAAAAACACAAAGAGTAAACAAAATCAATCTGCCGACGAATTATTTTGCCATGCTTATGCAGCAAATTATTCTAGTCATAAAATAAAAATACATCATCACCCTGAATGGATGGAGTTTATTAAAAATATATGAAAAGTTTTAAAAAATGGATAGAAAATACAGACGTGGGTTTTAGCACCGTAAGTAATTTAGGTCACGGCGAAATAGAAAATGATCCATTTATTCCTGATCAAAACCATATACAACATGCTCTCAATATTTCCAAAAAGATAAGAGGGTTTTTCCCTGCATTTCGTCAAATCGTAAAAACTGGAGCTATTCTTAATGCTTTCACATTAGCTCTTAAAGAAGGATTGCCATCAGGGAACAAACAACCCTTTAATTATAACAAAGATAACTGGTTAGATGATGAAGTTCAAAATTATATTGCAAAAACCGTAGGCATGGATTTTAACCAAGTAGAAATTTATTGCACCCCTTTAAAACAACATTTTGTTCAAATTTACAATAATCTTAAGGGTTGGGATAGCAAACAACAATCTCAAAGTTGGCCGGGTTTAAATTAATGTAATAATTTAGGAATTATTGTATATGAAGCGAGCACAGCATCATTGAATTCTTTCGGAGTTTTAAAAGCAAAAGTTTTATAATGATGCACTATTAAATTTGATATAATCTGAGGTTTATACCCTTTTGATTGTGCTTTCCATGTTAAAACAAAAGCAGGACCTACTATAGGCAATTGTTCAGGCCAAGGTCCACAATCATCCCAACAATCCCGAGTTATCAACATGCACCATTCGGCAACAAAACCGCTTGGACTTTTATTGATTGTATACTTCGGCATTTCTGTACCTACTATTCCGCATTCGTTTGTATTCGATACATTAATCAAAATGTCAATCCAAGATTGATTTAACACGACTGTATCGCAATGCATGAATATGAAATACTTAGAATTCTTATCTGCTTTAGAGACCCCTTTATTTGCGGCAGCAGACCAATATAAATTTTCTTTATTTCTAATAACTTTGACCCCTTCTTCCTCTAAAGCATTTAAAAAATCAGGAGTTTGTTCATCTTTAGACGCATTATCAACAACAATAATTTCGTAATTGTTTAAATTACTCATTATACGAATTGATTGTAGACAAATATTTAAAAATTCTGGTCTCTCATGATGTACAACAATAATTGATACTTGATCATTACTACCAATTAATGGAATTTCTAATACTGGTCTATCTTTTGGTTCTAATGGATTATTATATTCAGTCATCGTATATACTCCGGGAGGAATTATGGAGAAAGAAGAATTACAGGCTCAAGGTTTATTTGATATTTTTAAATTTTTAAGTCAAGAAAATTTAGAAAAAATAAATGAACTTCTAAAAATGATTAAAATAGAGAAAACAAATGAAGGGACTAAAATTAGCATAATAGTTAAATCTTAATCCACTTCAACATCTTCTAAAATGCCAACTTCAACAATGCAACCTACACCATCAATAACTTCTGTTGCTGGAATCATTGAAGTTTGTAAAAAGCTGTGGATTTTTTCTTTATCTACAGATGCTTTCATGGCATTGATAAATACTTTCTCTCCTTCAACTTGTCTAGCAATCTTTAAAAGTAAATTAATTTTCACTTCTACTTTCCTTTCTTCTCTCTGCTCTTACTCTGTTGACCAATGTATTGAAATTCTTCTTAATTGATGGAAGAGCATGAGTTGGATATTTAGAAATAATTTTTTCAAGTCCATTATAGGTGTAATCATCTAATTCTTGCAATTTAATCCAACTTAAAACTTGATTTAGAGTTAATAATCTTCCCGGTCTTCTCGGTCTTTCCTCATCTCCCGGAAGAGAAATTTTTATATCTAATCTACCAGCTTCCGTCATTCTTGCTCCTCTTGTAAAGAATTTTCTATAATTTCTTGTTGTTTTCTAGCATTGTCAAAATCATCATAATCTTCTTGTTTCGCTTCATATAAATCTTCTTCAATATAACTTTTTTGTTGAAGATGCTTAAAAATTTTCAATTTAAATTCTTCATTATCGTATTTTAAATCATTAAAATAAATTTTTTGATTAACTAAATCTATATTAGCTAAAATTTGACTTCCATCAGTGTTTTTAATATTAATGGGAACTAAAAATTGAATATCTTGAATTTCAAAATCTTGAAACAACGACTTTGCTTTTAAATCAATATTAGCTTCATATTTAAAATGTTTTTCCATAAAATAAAGTAGTTTAAAAATAAATAATATATGTTAAATTTTAAGCAATTTATGGAAAGTCAATCAGGTTTAGGAGATTTAGGATTAAAATTAAACAAATTTTATAATGATAAGTCATTAGACAAGAAGCTTTCAGGGTATTTTGTAAGTTCGGATGTCTCGGGGACCGAACAATCCGACACATTAGGATCCGCTGGACATCCTCTCCATCTACCTTCTACCGATTTTAAAATTCCTGATCTTACCAAGACTGGAAGAATTACCTTATTAGATTTAAAAAGTAACCCGATCCGAATTCGACTAAGTGATGGAACAGAGGCTAACTTTACTTGGGATGAATATAAAAAAATAAGAGGAGACGAGCCAACTATCGGTAAATTAATGACTGTTAGTTTTCAACGTCATCCTCAAGACGCATCATCAAATTTATCAAAAATCAACAGTGCAACTGTCTATAGTTAACCTTTGAATATTTTCTCCGAGACCTTATCTGGATTAATTCCCGGACCATAAGGAGGTTTTGCTGGCGAATATTCTTTTTGAATCTTTTGGATAACTCTATCTGCTGTTTTTTCAACTAAAACGCTACTAATAAAAAAAGCGACAAGGTTAAAAACTAACATAGCTCCTATTAGCCATGCTAACTTGTTATTTTTGATTTCTTCAAAGTTCATAATTTTTCTCCAAATATTTCTTGTAATCCACAACCTCTTTAGGAGTATATTTTTCCTCTAACTCTTTCAATTGTCCTAAAATACCCTTATATTTATTTTCATCAGGAATAGCCAAGACAATTTCTACATACAAATCCCCAAAACCATATATAGTCTGATTGTACTTCATCCTTGGCAAACCTTTTCCTTTTAACCTAAATTTGGTTCCGGGATTTGTAGCATTTGGAATTTTAAAATCAACAATTTCATCTAAAGTAGCCAAATCAAGCTTTGCTCCCATTATTAATTGAGTATAGGTTACAGGCAATTGCGTCAACAAATTACCATCTGCACCTACTTTAAACAAGGGATGAGGCAAAATTTTAATTTCTACAATAAGATCCCCCGCTCCATCTTTTCCCGGCATTCCTTGCCCGTCAACCTTAAACTTCATACCATCTTGAACACCTTTAGGAATTTCAAAATCTATTTCCTTTTTATTACCCGATTTAACAACCTTTTCACCTAAACATTTTTTACACTTATCTTTAACAATAACCCCATCTATGCAATTTCCACACGTTGTTTGCACAACCATATTGCCTATTCTTGCGACTTTTATTCCCTGTCCCATACAATGAGGACATTTTTCAATAATTCCCCCATGCCCCTCACACTCATCACATATATCTAATACATCAAGTTCTATCTTAAAATTTGCTCCTGTTAGAACTGTTTTTAAATCAATCTCTTTCTTATAGAAAAGAGGCTCTCCATAAGTCCTTCTTTTTCTAAAAAAAGAATCACTAAAGAAGTCAGTAAAATCACTAGCAGGTGACTTAAATGGACTTTTAGCATTTCCATACAAATCATATGAAATTCTTTTGTTCTTATCTGAAAGAACTTCATACGCTTCATTAATCTGCTTAAATTTTTCTAAAGCTTCTGGATCTTTATTTTTATCAGGATGATATTTTATAGCCAGCCTTCTATATGATTTTTTAATATCTTCCAAAGAAGCTTTTTGGTCAACCTCTAAAACTTTATAATAATTCATCTTTTCCCAATCGCTCAATATTATCGAAATAAATTCTCAAACTACCTGAATTACCTTTTTTATGCCATAACAATTGATGTTCATGAATGCCTTTATATTGAGCATACAAATTCGACTGATGGCACAATCCGCATTTAGAGTATAAATTATTAAAAAATCCATAATCTGTGTCATGGAGAAAAGGAGTTTCTTCTGTCTTCTTTGTAGTTTCTTGGAACCACGCTTGATCTTCTTTGCAACAGGATAACCTCCAAGCTATTTGTGAGGCATCTACTTTGCCAACAGGATTAATTGAACCCACCCATTGGTTATATTTGTTATTGTCACATTTTTGAGACTTGGTTTCAATTACAAAAGGGTTAAATATATAAATTTTAGAATAACAATATTTAACATCCTTATTAGCTTCAAAATAATCACTAATTTGTTTTAAATATTCTGGCACCAGTTCATCATCGTCACACAATAAAATCCCAATGTCTGCTTCTGATTCTCTGATTGCTTGATTTGCATATTGCCCTAATATAAGACCTTTTCTCATTTTGTCATCAAAAGACATATTCGAATTTTCTATTCGAATTTTTCCTAAATAATCTCCCATTTCCTCTTCAATAATATCCTGAACGGGAATAGGACTATTATCATCTAAAATTGCTAATTCCCAATCCTGATGAAATTTATCTGCCTCTACCAAGCTTTTAAGCATGTTTTTAATTAATTTTGGTCTGTTGTAATAGCTGGAGAGAATTAATATTTTCAATTGATTTTTTAGCCTTATCTATATCAAAATTCAAATTGCTTACACCCTTATAAGATAACACTCTTGAATGTTTTTGCCAATCTTCTCTTAACATTCCCATAATGATAGAATCATAATATTTACCACTTTTGAAAACCGCTTGCCTTTTCCTTCCCTCTTCTTTAAATCCTTGTAATAATTGCAATTTATAAGAAGCGAAATTAGTTTCTAATACTTCAGCATTTAACCTATGCATATTTAAAATTTCAAAAGCAAAATCAACTCCAGCTTGAAACCCATAAATAGACACTAATCCTCTATGTTTTTTAAGAACTCCCCCACTAACATTTGATGTTCTAGAAACATAATCTATATCAGTAAAAAGAGCTATTCCTACCAGTTCTTTTTCATAAGAACCTACTAATGCCAATGTATTAAATGGCAAATTCTCAAACCATTTCTTTTGATCGTTTAGATTCAATAATAAAGATTGATGAGTACCCCACCAACTTTCTTGTTTTAATTCAAGTAAAAAATCCAAATGTTCAAAAGAAACTTTTTGAAAAGAGATTCCATTCTTGTGAATATAAGTCATCTTGATCTCGGTATAGGAATATAATTTTTATAATTTCCTTGAGGGTTATTTCTATCGATAATAGGAATTTGATTAAACAATCCATAAAACCCAAAAATTGGTTCATCATCACTTTTAGCATAAACCAAAGAGCCTCGTTTTTGCCCAAATTTAGAAATCATAAATTGTTTTAATTCACCAGCAGTAATAATATTATCTTTATCAGGATCAATCGCAGGATTTTTTTCAGCCAAAGCCGAAAATGTTACCTCCATTTGTGCTCCTTGAGTTGTAAAATAACTTAATTCATGAGCAGTTGAACTTGCTACCATAGAGAATAAATTCTGTTGAGCTTCATTTAAGTCTGATATCTTAGGCAATTCTGCTGCTGCATGACACGATAGTTGCCACCAAAAAACTTCTTGATCATTTTCTTCAGCCGCAGCCGCCAAAGCATACATTAATTTTCCTCTTTGCCCCAAACGCATCAAAGAACCATCACCACCACCATGCCCTATTGTATAAACAATCAAAGTATCACCGGGTTTAGCCCCTACTTTCATTTGTTCTGAGATAAACCGTTTTAGCCCTTCTAAATCATCTAAACTTATTTCTTGACTAACAGCTATAGACTCTTGTGTTCTACCCTCTTTGTTAATATGATAATTGCCAATATTTTCTATAGTTAAACCTTTTGATGCAGCTATATTAACAGCTTGTATCGCTTGTTTAGCGTCAACATTAGCGATAGAATCTGGACAATGTTTTAAGATAAGCAATCTGATTGATAAAGAATCACCAATCTGCCCAACATATTGACTTTCTTGATTTACCTTTCGAATAGATATTTCTTCTGGTTTTTTTAATTCTATTTCTTTTTTACAACCGATAATGCCGATAATAACCAATAACCAAAAATAACGCATCAAAACCCCCTCTTCCAAGATACTTTATTTATGCTTTTGACTATCGATATTATTCTTTCTAATTCAAAGTTATTAACCCACCACCCACAAGGAATCATTGTCATTCTTGATTCAACATAATCCATTCCGGGCAATGCTGCTTGATACTTTTTAACACATTGATGTTTATCGCATCTAAAATGTGCTGGGGCACATTCTATCCCATTTTGATTCATTTTTTCGATAAGTTTATCAATCAAAGTTCTCTTTACAATTATAGGAAATTGTCCATTACATGGAACGCCATGATCACTAATATCGAATTCGTCTAATAACAAACCATAATTCTCCATTTGTTGATGGAGATATTCTTTATCTTTTAAATATTGCAAATTACAAATGCCTATTGTTGCATTTATATCATTCATATGATATTTAAAACCAGACTCAATTATTGATTGATCTTTAATGCTTGAATTTCTATCATAACCATACCATCTTAACTTTTTTGCTCTTTCATATAATTCTTCATTAGGTAAAACAATTGCTCCGCCATCTCCTGTAGTCAATGTTTTAACTGCCTGAAAACTGAAGCAACATATATTGCCGCTTAACCCGACAGATCCACCAAATTCATGGACATTAGTAATGCTACCAAGCGATTGAGCACAATCTTCAATAACAATAGGACGAAAACCAAATTTTAATTGATGCTTATCTAAAATAGAATTAAGACGGTTGTAATCAGGAGTTCTACCAGCAAAATGAACAATTAAAATGATTCTTGTATCTTTATCAAGTTTAGACTCCAAATGCGTCAGATTCATCAATAGAGTCTTAGGGTCTATATCCACCCATCTTGGCACCATATTATTGGCAATAACAGCAGATGTTGATGCAAAACATGACAAAGGAGGTAATAAGACGGATTCTCCATCACGAGATTTAACTAAATGCAAAGCCAACTGCAAAGCAGAGGTTCCAGAATTAACTGTCAGAATATTTTTCCACCCAAATGTCTTACCTAAAAAATCCTCAAATTCTCTTACTTTTTTACCTTGCCCAATAAAACCAGAATGAAGAACTTTTTCAAGTTCTTCATTCACAGTTGGAGACATAGTTACTTTAAACAGTGGGATCATTTACCCCTTCTTTGCATCCACCCGACAGATGATATTATTACCCTCTAAAGTTGGAGCTTTTTCCGGTACACCAACGTCCTGAATTAGATCTAAGCACTTTTTAATAGCTGTGAAACCTTTATCTCTATGTGCGTTTTCACGAGCTTTAAATTTAACAACAACTTTAACCTTGTAGCCTTTTTCAATTAATTTTTTGATTTGATTAGCTTTAATCGTTAAATCATGTTCATCAATCACATACCTGAAGTTGATTTCCTTTTCTTTTTGTTGGGATTGTTTTTGCAACTTCTTTTTTCTTTGTTGATCAAAAACAAATTTTCCATAATCCATTATAGAACAAACTGGAGGATTGGAATTAGAGGAAACTTCTACTAAATCTAATCCTTCCTCACGAGCCATTCTAATTGCTTCATTCGTAGGATAAGTACCTAAGTTTTTTCCCTCTTTAATTAATAAAACTCTAGGTGTTCTAATTTGTTCGTTTTTACGAACCATATTCTTATTGGCTATTTGGTTATTTTGGACCATTAAATTTTCTCTACTAGTGCTCCTATCATGCGTTTTAAACCGGGCGAGATGTCGCTCTTCCCAACAGATACATTTATAACAAATAACCTTTTGCTGTCAAGTGCTTTTTTCACAGCTTCTTCTAATTCACCTTCTGTCGTTACTAATGCACCCTCCCCACCAAACACCTTAACCACCTCATGATAAGCCCATTCCCTTAAATTATTAAACCCCCCATCTTTTAAGCACCGCTCGGTTGCAAACCCATGATTATTTAAAACAAAAACAATTGGGTTAAGGTTGTGTTCTACAATAGTGCTTAATTCTGTCATTGACATCTGGAATGCACCATCGCCAACTATAACAATAGGACGCACTTCTGGTTTCCCAATCTGAACTCCTAAAGCTCCGGGAATAGCTGTTCCCATTGAGGTATAAAAAGCTGGACTAATAAAATGATTACGATGATGAACTGTCAGATCGCTCGCACCAAATAAAGAATCTCCGATATCTGCAATAATAGCCATTTGTTTTGTTAAAATAGAATTTATTTTAGCAAACATTCTTTCAGTCGTTATTTTATTTTCATTAATTGAAACAAATTCCAATTTTTTCTTTTTAATTTCTATATTAAGCTCTTTTGCTTCAACATTTGATTTAAACAAAGCTTCACAAAAATCCTTAAATTGAACATCTGTGTATGTGTGATTTTTTATCTTTAATCCGTCAATGCTACTGGAAACAACTTGTCGTTTTTGGAACTTAACAGGTCTAAATGAAAAATTCATATCTGTTAGCATAACGCCGAACATCAACAAACAATCCGAATTATCTATAAAATCTTTAACATGTTCTTGACTGGATGCTCCAGAATAAGTTCCTAAAAATAAAGGATGTGATTCATTTATAACCGATTTGCTTAAAAGAGTTGTTGCCACTGGGATATTTGTTTTCTCAACAAATTTAATTAATTGTTCTCCTAACCCATATCTAGACAATTCTACTCCAGCTAAAATCGCTGGATTTTTTGCAATCTTAATCCAATTTACTACCTCTGATACCGATTCTTGTAGATTCTGTAAATCACTTTCTGCTGATTTGGGAGTCCCTAACTTATAAACATCATAACTTATCGGTTTTTTTGCTATATCTCTTGGAAGCTCAATGTAAATTGGCTGTTTGCATTTTTGCATTTTCCTTAAAGCTTTATCTATTTCAAATCCCGCTCTCACAGGATCATCTAAAACAATGCTCGCACAAGTTATCTTATCGAACATTTCTTTTTGGGAATTAAAACTCCCAACCATATGATGTAAAAGTACACCTTCATCTCTTTCTTTTAATCCGGGAGAACCAGAAATAACAATCACCGGAGATCGTTCAGCATAAGCACATTGAACTGAGTTTATTAATTTAGATGCTCCTACATTATAAGTTACACAAACACAACCTACTCCATTCACTCTTGCATAGGCATCGGCAGCGAATCCTGCATGATTTTCGTCAGTCGTATTGATTACCTTAATTTTATCATTTTGCCACAAATTAGAATAGAAATCTAAAACATAATCTCCGGGAATCCCAAAAACATGTTTCACTCCAATGTTTTCAAGTCTCTCAATCAAAAAATCTGTGACTGTCGCCATATAAGATTCCTTTTTCGCTGTACCGAGTTAATTTTAGCGAATATCCATAAAATTTTCACTCCATCGTATGACTATTGATTATTTTTATCAAAAACCCCTCATCATCACTAGATGGAAATCTTCTAACCCATTCAACTCCTTCTGCTAATGCACATCCAAAATCATCAGGAGTTAAACTTCCAGAAGTAAAACTAATGTTACTAATTGCTTGTATTGTTAATGTTTCATCATCATATTCAGCAGTTGAATCTGACCCGACACCAGTTTTCCCTAAAATAACCGACCCATCATCATGTTCAGAACCCGTCATAACGACATCTTCATATACATGAGTTTCCCCAGTCCAATGAAAATTTGAAATCAAATAAATATTATTTACTTGATCAAGGCTTAGCAATACAGAGGAGTCTGTGTGAGCGGATCCTGTGTAAAATCTATCATCTGTGTGAGTGTGTACTTCTCCGACCCAATTACCGCCCGGTAAAAAGTACGCAACATCTATCATTTTCATTAATTTAAATTCTAACCAATAACATCCGGGAAGACAAACATCTTCTGCTGACCATTCATATATTAAATAAGATTCTGATAGAACATCAGTTTCTGTTGTGCCATCGACATTTGTGATATCTTGAAAGACCATTTCGGTTGAAGCCGTCGCATCCATCACTCTAAAAATTCTAAGTTTATTTCCTTTAATCCAAGCAGATGGAGTTGTACTTCTATAACCTCTTTGAACTCGTATCAATTTATTGGTTTCATCAAATCCTGTCACCAACATATATTCTGGCATTCTGACTCTGTCCATAACGATAATATCGCCCTGCATTACTTGCTCAAACCCAATATTATCGGCTAATTGAATATATTCCGACTCTTCTGTGAGAGCCGCCTTTAACTTAGCAACAGCCCACATATTAACCTCAACAACAAGCCCTTGTAGATCTAATGGACCATCACAATCCTCTACTAATATTTTTAAAGCGGGTTTTGTATCAAACCTTTTAATTTGAAAATCTGGACATCTATCTGAAGGACATCCGAATTTGTCGGTGCAAGAAGTTGATTGACAGCTTCCTTGTATTGCATTATATCTAATAGCCATAAAAATATATATGCTATAAAATACCTTTATCTTTCAAATGCTGTAAATGTTTTTCCAACCAACTAAGATCGCCTTCAAATTTACATATTTCTATTTTACGTTTAGATTTAGCAAAAATTTTCTCAGACCTTTCCCTATGTGCTCCTTGTAATACAGAGTTCGCATGTGACCTAAAGTCTAAATAAACAATTCTACTGATTTTTGATTCCAATATATCGATTGCACAATACTTACAGGGAAATGCACTAACATACAATGTGCAGCCTTTTAAATTTCTTTTTCTTGAATTTTTTATCGCATTAATCTCGGCATGAATTACAAAATCATGTTTGGATAGTTCATTCTCACTTGTTAAACTTGACCAATCAAATGAATTATCATCTATATCCGATCCGGGAGCATTATATCCTGTCCCTAGTGGATTATTATCTTTATCGACAATCACTGCTCCCACTTGGGTTGATGGGTCCTTGCTAAAAGCAGCAAGCAACAATGCTTGCCCCATATATCTGCTATCTCTCGTCGGGATTTCTCTTGGTGGCATCATTTTCTTCTAAAATCCTTTCAAATGTTTTAGAATCCTTAAGTTGATCCTTGTTATCTCCATAAATTGATATTAAAGCCTGCTTCTCATAAAGATAAGCATCATTTTCTATAATTTCATCTTTAGGTTTTTTGATAATAATAGAAAAAACATATTTAAAAAATTTGTAAAAATTTTGTCTTGAATGTCTCCATTCATGGCAAATTATAGCTGCTTTCACGCCATCTTGTTCTCTGAAAAAAGAATCGTATATTACTAATTCTCTACTTATTAAATCAAAAGTTGCACAAAAACCAAAAGTTGAATGATCAAATTTAATTTTTTTTTGCTGATGTAAGTCAATAATCCAAGATTCTACATGTGGAGCCATCTCATTAAGGACTTTTAAAGTAGGCTGCAAGGCATCCCAACATTCTTCATCTGTGGATTCTGCAATTAAATATTGTGTTGTATTAAACCTAGCAATATACCTTACTGGATTTAACCTTCCAAGCTCAACCATTTCAGCGATTTTTCCATCAGCAAACGCTGAGTCATATAATGACCCTACCCCAAACATAAAAACAACAACCAGCAATAATAATATACTTTTTCTAATAAAATGATATATGAAAAGAAGTATAAAATCAGCTATTATTGATCTTCTTCTTTCTGAGGTTGCTTTGACTTTTCTTTGTCGTCTTCTGGCTCGGCTTCTTTTTTCGGCTTGTCTTTTTTCATCGTATCCCATTTGAAATTGCCCTTTTCCTCTTTTCCTTGAGGAAGTTTATTATCTCCTTCTTTCTCTCTTTCTTTCAAACGGGATTTGGATTTGCTATCTATTTCTTTTTCTTCTTTATCTGCTTTTTCTTTTTGCTCGTCTGTTTCTTTCTTTTTCTTTAAAAGATTACCAACCCATTTATCAAATGAATAATCTGGACTTTGTTCCGGCAAATACCATTTAGGAGCAGAAGGTTCTTCGCCGGGCAATTTACTATTCGATTTTTTAGGTGATTTTAATTTTTTTAATAGTCTTTCAGTCTGCCAAGCAGGAGGAGTAGAATGTCCGAAAACAGAAGCTACATCTGGACCTAATCCCAATGCAGCAGCATTTTTGCTTCTTGTCGCTGCACTAGACTCTTTTGCTATTATCCAATCTTGAAATCTTATCAAACTCATCGTAAATATCTTCCAATCTTTTATTAACTTTATCGAAATCTTTACGATATGTATTCAATTCATTTTGTAATATTTCAATATTTTTAGAAACCTCTTTTTTAGGCATTTTTTTCTTTTTTTTCAACAACAAACATTTCATCCTAATCTCAGCAAACATACCTAATATTCCACAAGCTTCATCCAAAAGCTGTTTCTCTTTCTCGAAAAGTGTTTCAAGTTGCATAAAATAAGCCTTTCTTAAATAGCAGAAAGGCTTATTAGAACATAACTTAGACTAAAAGTCAATGTTGAATTAACTAAGTGATTTTCACCTTTCCTTCATTTAATTTCTGAATAATCGTCATATTTTCCTCGTATAATTTACCTTGATTTTTGTTATAGACATCAAGAAGAAAATAAAACATATCGGTTTGCTTTCGCAAATAACGTTCTGAACAGAAGAAACCCGTGTGATCTACGAAATTAGACCAATCTCTGAAAACCCAGAAGTATTTTACAAAAGCCACCTGAATGTCTGTTGTAAAATACTTGAAAAGGAATCGATGACTTTTAGGAATTTCTACTTCCAAAAATTTTCCTGAGATAAACTTTAAATCTTCCATATTATGCGGCTAATAAAGCGTCCTTTATTTGCCAAGTTTGATAAGCGTTATAAGAAATATTTTTAACTCCATGACAATGTTTAAAATAAAGCATTAATATTCCTGCTTGATAATCAATTGGAATATGACTATCTCTACAAGCAGCCAACAAATTTAAAACCATCTCTATCTGCCAATCTACTTCCATTTGCATTGGAACAATTAGTTTATTCTTAATATTTGATAAAACATAATCATAGATAAATTTAATTCCGGGATCAAATTGAACCTTCAAAACCAAATTGAGGCTATCATTAGAACAAATAAGGTTATTTGGAATAGGTCCCCCGCAATAAAATCTATATTTAGAAAAAAAAGAAACCAATTTTTCCTTAATTGATTTTTCTAAACGAGCTTGTTGTTCTGGATCAAAGAAAATGTCCTCAATGTCCTCGATTTCTTCCATGTTTAAACTCCATGTTCAAGAATTAAAAACGAAAAGCGTTGGCTTAATTATGCCATACCGATAAATAAAATCAAGCGAAATCCATAAATATTTTATTAATGCTTTACAGCAAAATATTTTGATTTACAACATTAGACAAACATTTGCTTTACAGCAAAATATTTTGATTTAAAGCAAATGGGAGGAAAATGAGATACCTACTTTTAATCCTTGTCCTGTTGATGACCGGATGCCAAAACTTCTCTCCGCGACAAAGACAAGAAATAGATAACCGTGACGGAAAAATAAATGGACAAATGGACAACCTCTCAAACAGCGTCAAAGCAGAGCTTTTGAAGCTTCAACAGAATGACGAGATTCACAACTCGCAAATTGACAAGATTCAAAAAGGAATGGTCAATCTTCAAAACAACTATCAAAACAATGGAGTACAGATTCTCTCAGGTTCTGGAGGTCTTTTATTCTCATTTTTGACAATTATTTCCTGCTTAGCTCTTACTCTTTTTTATCGTCAAAAAATGAATCAAAGCGATAAAGCTTCTAGTATTTTAGCTGAGAAAATACTAGAAACTGATGATCCATTTTTAAAAGAAGAAGTATTCAAAGCAGCTTTGTATACTGATGTTGAGAGTAAAATTTACAAATTAATGAAAGACTAAAAATCAGATACTGAAATATAGGCAGTTCGGATGCACTCGTCTGTCACAACTGTGGCTATACTAGCTTTTTTAGAAGTATGAACAATATGCTTAACCAGTTCTTTTATAGCTAAATTAAAATCTTCTTGGTCTTTTTCGGATGAAAAGTCAAAAACCCGTCTTTCAAAGTTCTTTTTCCATTGATTTGTCCAATCCGAAACTAATGGTCTTATTGGTTGTGTCATACATCAAAACCTTGTAATTTATTAGGTAAATAGAGATAACCCTTGCACCCATTACCATCTCCTAATGGAACTTTTTGTGTATATGGATTAATATTATTTTTTTTAGCATTTTTAATAAAATCTGCCACTTCTACATCTATAACTTTTGCGTCAGGAGATTTTTTCTTACAAAAACACTGATCGTTGACCACATCAAGGTATTTACATTGATCAGATCCTTTATTTAAAAGACAAACACGTTCTACTTGTAATTGACTTAGCATCTTAATCTTTCAATTCAAATAATTTGCCGCACCATTATTTTAATGGTGCGGCAAATTTTAATAAACAAAAAACTCTTTCCCTTTGTCTAAAATTGATAAACCTAAACAATGATCCATTTCATGTTGAAACACAATAGAATCTAATCCTTCAAGTTCCAATTTTTTAATTGTCTCCAGTTTGAGTTCTTTGTCAACGGTTAACTTTAAACAATTAATATAAATAATTTTACTTCGTTCCACTTGAAAATGCCGCAAACGACCATTTTCTGACCGTATAGACAAACACCCTTCAAGAGATTCCCTTTTATCAGGGCCATAATATATAATTTCTGCGTTCACATAGTAATTATACTTCTGAGTATAATTATCCATACAAATAAACATATTGTATGGTAAACCTAATTGTGGAGCAGCTAAACCCACTCCTTTTAAAGATTTACAAATTTCTTCCATCTGTAAGAAGATATTATACAATTTAGATAAATTGTCAATAGGAGCATCCTTAATTTCTTCTTTTTTAGGAAGATTTTCATAAGAGACTAGACTAAGACAACTTATTGACAAGTCCACTAACTTTAGCCTCCAACCAAGCTTTCAAACCTTCAGAATCCCCTTTTAAAGAAGTGGGAATTTTCAAAACAACAGGCGAAATACTCTGATCTGAAGGATACAGAACAGGTAAAATATTTTGATCTGCTGGTTTTCCAAACATTACAATTTCATCATTAAAATCAATTTTTAAAGATTTTTCAATTAAATCATGAACATAAAGAGAAGTTGACAAACCTCTTTGCTTAGAATGTCTCTTTACTTCTTCATGAAGCTCAGGATCAATTGCAATGCTCATTACTTTTTTATTTTGATTTACCATTTTAACTTTTTGTCCCTTCAATGTGTTTTATTCTTCTAACTTTTTCTTTTTCTTCTTAAACATACCTGAAGGAATTCTTACTCGCTCGCCAGCAGCAATACGTGCTTCTAAAAGTTCATGCTCTCTACGCAACTTAGAAGCACGATCTTTTTTACGTCTTTTACTAGATTTGCTTTCGTAAAACTCTCTTTCTTTTAAAATATGTTTAATGCCCGCATCATCAACTCGTCTTCTAAATTCAGTAATCAGATACTTAGATGCCTTTAAACGTTCAGAGGGGCTGTCTCCAGTCCATTTTGCTTCAACTCGAATCCTTGCTTTATTCGCCATTTTATTTATCCTTGTAAAACAAATTATTAATCAAAAATAACATTCTAAATTAAAAAGCACAATACCAAATTTAAGTTTTTTTAAACATCTTTAAACTAAACTTATTCAATTTAAAATCGCCTAAATCAGAAAACTGAATCTCCTCCTCTATAGTATTAGTATTTAAGAACTTAACATCACTCGAATTATCTATTTCTTTTAAATTATTTAACAAATTATCAACAAATCCAACTCTCCATGATTCCTCATCTCCCTGAGATGCCGTTAATGGAAAAGAGTATATATTTTTAACTTGATTAGTCTGCATTAATGAATCAAATTGGTAATCTTTCTGATCTACATATCTCAAATGTTGATCGACAACTATTGCAGCACATCTCGCAATTAAAGCAAATTTAGATATTCCTGAAAATATATCTATCGATAGTCCAACTTGATTAAATATTGCTAAAATTTGCTCTAATTTCTCTGCCCCCATATACAAACATTGATCAGTTAATTCAGGAGAAAGATCGTAAGTAAACTGGTTCTGGTATAAAAAAGGAGTATAACCCTCTTTCAAAAGCCTTTTACATAAATAAAGCCAAAAATCTTTCGATATATCTATCTTTTCTAAAACTCTAGCCCTCCACAAATTGATCTTAATACTAGGAAAAAGAATCACACATTTTTTTTTGTTATTAATTTGTGACTGGAACTGGCTATTCAATGATTGAATATTGGGTAAAAATTTATGAATATTCTTGAATTCTCTAAAGTATCTTTCTGTGAGACCGTTATCAAAATAGTCTAAAACAGCTTCTTCTTGAACATCTTCAAAATAATAATTCAAACCTCTGACTAAAGGTAAAAGTGCATCTGATCTATTACTTCCATCAGATGCACCTAATGCTAAAGCACGATATTCACTTAATGATTTTAATGACCAAAATTCATTAACATTAGGGAATAAAGCCTTAAAACCCGGCCAACCAACCATAATAATATATTTATTTTCAATTTTTCTCAATTGATTAAAGATAAGGCTCGAAAATATTGATAAAGATCTAACATCCCACAAACAGACCAAAACTCTAATATCCGACGTATCTTTTGGAATATCTTTCTCGGCAAAAAATTCACGATTATACCCCAGTTTATCTGCTGCTCTTTGTAAAAAATGCGATACCTCAAATTGATTCATAATATTCCTTTTTTTGTTGCCTAGCCATCGTTAAATCTTCAATTAAACCCTCTACATCCGAGAAATTCCCACATTCCATTTCTTCTATACAACGTTCAGCTAAATATAAAGTTTGAGGCAAATCACTGTAACATAATTCATAATCAGCAATACATAATTTCTTTTGCCCAAAGGTAGACAATTCAATTCGCCTACCTTCTTGTCCTAATTTAGTCGGATATGAATAGATTTGATCTGGACTCTCAAATAAAAGAAAAGGAGTGCCTACTATGCCCGCCAATCTTGTAGAAGCTGTCCAAAATTGAATCGTAAAACTTAATTTTGAAATAATAGCCAGAGTTTTTTCTAAATCTCTAGCGTCTGATGTGCTTGAAAAATCAAAAATATCTTTATCTGGACAAGGTAAAATATTCTGTTTTTCACCCATCCAGATAATATTGTACCCTCTATTTCTTAATATTTTAATTAAATCAATATAAAAAAAATCTGGCAAGTTTCTACCATACGTCTTTCTTCCCCTAGCAAATATCCCAACAGTCTTTTGTTTTACTAAACTATCTGCCCACTCCATGATTTCTGGGGAAATTTTAGGGAAAGCATAAGCCAACTTTTTACTTTCGCTTACATTCCCTAAAATAGATTTGGTGACAACTGTGCTTTTACAATTTGGACATTCTAAAACTTTTGATTTCCACTGATTCCAAAATTTTCCACAAGTATGACACAAATTTCCTACAAAATATCTCCCCAAAACAGACGAAGGGACAACAGTCCCATGATGACATGCACTCTCTTCAATTCTTTTAAGGTTTATAGAAATATGATGAAATGCTCTACAGTAGTCTCTTAACCACATCAAATTTTCGTCAATTTCCCAAAATTCATCAACTAAATTTCTATATAAAAATTCTCTCCCATGCCAACCAATCCCAATGACATATAACCCCGGAGTTTTTTTAAGAAGTCTCGGGATACAATACATGCAACCTAATGTCTCGCATCCAAATTCAGAAAAACATGAAATAATAAGGACTCTTCTGCGATCAGAAGGTTTAGGACGATTATTAAATTTAAAGATATTAAATGAAACATTTGAAAGGAAAGGTTCTTTTTCTCTCGTTTCAACAATTAAATCTTGTTGAATTACAGTATCATTAACATCTGACAGTATTAAACGATATTTCTCTTTAGAAGCTCGTAAATTAACATCTGATTCAAAATATGCTATTGCCATCACGTATTACCACGTACTCGACGCATAATTACAGATGCCCCACATTGAGGACAAACAAATTTCCTTGGTTTCCCACAAGTCGAACAACTGGATTTTATCTCTTTTAAATCAGCAAGATCTTCTTTGGTTCCCAAAGAAGATCTTGCCCAATTACAATTCAAACATTTTAATAAAAAAGGTTTTTCCACTACCTAATCTTCCCACTCAAATACAATATCTTTCAATATTTGAGTTAATTCTTCTCTTAATTTTTTAACACTACCATGCAATTCAGGTAATTCAATCTTAGAAATTTTACGAATATTCTTTTCTGTTTCATCTAAATCTTGAATCCATTCAGCAACTTTATGGGCAACAGATGCATCTTTCGCAGCCTTAATGTTTTCTCTGACTCTTAAAACTTGTTCTGTCAAATCTTCTAATTCCGACTCTTTGTTCAAAATATCTTCATTGACTTGATCAATAAGAGTTTGTTGTTGAATGGCATCATTAATTTTTGGATCTTTAGTAATCGAAATACCATTTTTCTCATTCAATAAATTAAAAAACCAATCTTGCGAATCACTAAAAACAAGTTCCACACGAGAAGAATTAACTACCCGCTCTCCAATCTCGACAATCAATTTTTGATTAGGTTCAAGCTCAAAATAACAACGCACTCCTTTGTCAATATCTTCTTTAACTTTCGGTTCTGGCGTTATATTTAACTCTGAATTTTTAATGACATTTTTATGTTCTAAAACAATATTAAATTTTTCATTTTTCTTATTTCTAATAACATATTCAGTTGAAATTGATGTCGAATTTTCTGAAACTACTACTCCCTCCGAGATTTTAATCGACTTTCTCTTATTGCTCATAACCCCTGTTTGTTTAGAAATTTTAACTCCATTTTCTAAACAATGAGGAAGAACTTTATTCTCACCGGGTTTCATATTTTCTAAAATACATTCACCACTAAACACTCCGTCATCATAAATCAAAACCTTGCCCTTGCTCAAAGAATACTCTGTTTCGTTTTTGAATTTTAAAGCACGAAACATTCTTTTTTCGTTCTTTTCAGGTTGGTAAATTAATACTAAACCAGCGGACTTTAATGGAACGCTAAACATCGGAACAATCGCACTTTTATTTGCTTGAACTGAAATAGTTTCTCTGCTCGTAAAAACACAAAAATCTCCAACTTCTTTACTTTCAACTCCGGGTGTTATCGCAGGTGATTTTTCATAGCCCCGTTCCTCACAATCCTCCATTCCGAAATTAACGTAATTAGAAACGTTAGATGATTCTAAATTCCCTCTTAAAATATTTCTTGGAGTTAAATTCCTAGAATTACAAGGTTGAATTTTTTCATCTGCAGAACTTACATCGTCTAATAAATGAACCATAGGACGATAAGGAACAATTACATCCGCAATATCTGTCGCAAAACTGATTGGATTTCCTGTAACCACACTGATCGTAAAATTATCCCAATCTTCATCTGTATTATTATCAATAATAGCAGCCCCATCTAAAGTAAATCCATTATCTTTTTGACGAATAGAATACCTCATTTTCCAAGCAGCAACAGGAATTGTGTATTGAACCTGAGCTTCAGTAGTAACTTCACTAGAAATTAAAAGATCTAAAAAAGCACTATCTGGTTTAATCCTTTGATATTTCTTGTTTAAAGCCTTATTTATCTCTGTCTGTATTGCTTTATCTAAGAATTCTACAGAGAGTACGTACTCTCTGTCCAATTCAATAATTCGTCCTTCTTTATTCATTAAAACCAAAGTATCAATTTTCCTCTCTTTTTCTTCATCAGAAGAAAAAGAAGTATAACGATCAACTCCTAATAAAGTATAGTCGCCTTCATACATAGAAGAATTAATATGAATCTTTGCCCCACTTAAATTTCTTAAAAGTGAATCTAAGGCATTGGATTCATTAATTTGGAGAACAGGCTCACCTGAGTTTACAGGTGTAAACGATGGAGGAGCATGTAATTTAACATTACCAAAAACTTGAAGAGATGAAGCAACATCTCCCACATGTGCTTTTTTAAAAGGAATACTAATTTCTAGATTTTTATCTACTTCGTAATACCTTCTAAAATGTCCAATTCCATTAGAAAAAAGCGTAACATTATTTGAACTCATTCCTTGAGCCTTTCTTTATGCCGAGAATAATTAAAGTTCCCATTTAATTTTAAAATAGCATCTTAATGCTAACCCGTCAATATCAGAAATTACAGAGCTAAATTTTTCTGTTTTAGAAGTTCTGTAAGACTTGTTTTCTTTTCTTCAAACAAAAATTCAAAATCAACAATCCAATAATTGTCTATTTTTCTTTTTAATGTGACTGAAGGAGGAGAGCTTAATTTTAAAATTTCTGCAACTTGTTCTGCAGAACCTTCTTTAGTAACAATTGGTAAACTCGTTTCAATCCAAGTATCGTTGTCTAATAAAACTAAAAAGCGAAATCCATCAATAACTTTACAAGACTTTACCATAAACTGAACGCCAACTTCAAGCGGCTTAACTTTAGAAGTAACATACTCAATCTCAATTAGCTTTTTTTCAGGAGCAACAATGACAGTTGGCGATTCTTTTAATTGAGGCTTAACATTTCCTAAAATCAAATAACTCATTGGAATAACAACTATCATTCCAAGAACAATCGCTAAAATTACAGAGACTAATTTTTCTTTCATTTTTTCTCATACTCCCAAGGAGATGGTTCATCCTTAATACCTAAAGAACTACTTACATCATCAATCTGTTTTTGAATTGATTTAATTTTTTCAATTGTCGCACCTTCAGAAGAGTCGTCCATTTTGGCAAATTTATTTTCTAAATCAAATAATTTTTGTTTAAGACCTTCAATCTCTTTTAACAAATCTTCATCAACCCAAACTGATTTTGGATTATCCTGATCTTTTCCAATGCTATCAGGATATACAGGATTAGGAGTTTTTTCCTCTTGGATTAATCCAATTTCAATACCCGATAAACGAGCAGCGTAATCAGAATCTATACCTAATTCGGTTTCTGCTTCTGTCTCAGACTTTTGATTATCAAAAATCCCTTCTTTACATGCTTGATCCCATACACCTAGCCATTTTTCAAAGTTTTCTTTGATATGATGATGATTATTTTTATCCATAATTATTATTTAGCAATTAAATTTCGATTTTAGAATGATATGTTTTATTTTCATTATCAAAATTAATAAGTTCTATAATTTGCCAATGAGGATCATCTTTCGGGACATGTTCTTTTTTAACATAATAAAAAAACTCCAAAATAAACTTATATGGTTTTTTAAGCACTTCTTCTTCTGTCATACTTAACAAATCTTCTACTATTTCACGACAAACACGATAACAATCAGGTTCAATAGCTCCATATAATTTCTTCATAACATTAGAAGCTGCATGAGCTTGATTTAATTTTAATAAATATAGGATGTCCTTTTTTCCCTCGCCATCAATAAGCTCCGCTACAGCAGAGTATTTGGCTATAATATGATCTTTTATAGGACGACATTTTCTTACATCATGAAAATATTCTTCAAAATTAGTTTCATCTATTATTAAATTTTCCATAATCTAAATTAGTCTTCCATCACTAAATCTTCCAAATTAACTCTAGGATCTTCATTACTCTCTGGCAAAACCACTAATCTCAAATCATCCTCTTTATTTTTAGGAAGTTTATGTCTAAACCTTTTTTGAGGAGAACTAAAAGAAAAAGTTTTATACCCTCCACTAGGAGGTCTTACTAGCATTCTTACCAAATTTCCCTTTTTCAAATCTTCTGCAAACCTAATATAATCATCTAACCAAACATTAACTGTGGCGTTTTTGCCATTCGCATCCTCAACAGTAACACTGTAGAATTCAGTTCCGCTTTTACTCTTACGTTTATCAACTTTTAATATTTCTACCTCAATATATTCTTCAGGAATTTTCTCTGCTTGAACCCTAGACATAAATAAATCTATCGTATAACCTTTATACAAAGGACTTCGTTCCACATTCGAAGACCATTGAAATCCATAATAGAAACTTTCTGCTAGTGGATAAAATCTTCTTCCTTTATAAGACACATAATTTTTTAACATTAATTCAAAGTCTTTATTCTCTTTTATTTTAACTTTATTTGCATTAAAATTAGATATCTGCACCGTGGAAATTTCATCTTCGGCTTGTTTAAGCTCATGATTTCTAATAGTGCTCTGGTTCTTTTTAAGAATTTTAATTAACAAATTATAAAAATTTGTTCCTCTTACTCTTTGTTCACCTTTATAATTGTAAGGTTCTTCTTTGTAAATTTCCTTAAACTTTTCCCAAGCTTGAACTGATTCATCTGAAAAAGAGCAATATAAATCAAAATTCGGATCATCCTCAGCAATTTCGGTTTTCAATAGGTTTCTAAGATCTTCTTTTTGTTTTTTAAGCGATTCAAGATAACGATTATAAGCGACATGCTTCTTTTTCACTAAATCTGCATAATATACAGCAAATTTGTATAAAGTTTCATGATCAATATTTGGTTCAAGTTCATCAAAAACTCCGATTGAAATCAATGCCTTAAGAACCGACATTGAAGTTCCAAATCTTTCCAAAAAATCTTTAAATGAAGTGTACGGTTGCTTAGAAATAATTTCTTGAGCAACTTCAGTTCCTATCATTTTTATATTAGAAAAACCAAAATAAAGTTTATTATCTACGATACTAAAATTATCTTTAGATTTATTAATATCTACAGATCTAACATCAACACCATGTGCCGCTGCATCTACGCAGTAATCTTTAAAATTGTCTGTTGTCTTTTCACACATTAATATAGCTGTGTAAAATTCAAGCGGATAATGTGCTTTAAGCCATAAAAGTCGAGAAGACATATAAGTATAAGCTGTAGAGTGGCTGTTCGATGTAACTATCCCATTGGGGAGGATAAAGTTGTGGGTTGGGTTGGCAACTTCAAGATCGAACATGTGACATTTACCCACGGAACGGACTCGTACAATTTTCCTATACACCAAATTCCCGGTATCGGTGATCGGAGCATGGTTTGCACCCAATCCCATATCTCCAACTTCATCGCTCCCGTCGAAGAATGAAAACACTCCATGCTCAACCGCAGAAGCATTATGTTGCCCCTTTTGAGGCATTCCTCGTTCAGCATCTTGTCTCTGGTTTGAACCGTTGGAAGTCTGTATTGATTCTCCGAACTGCTTTTGTGTTCGAAGAAATGATAATATCCGTCCACCTCGATCCAGATGTTGTCTTTCACAAAATCCACTTGCTTTTGAATTTTCCCGCAACGAATTCTCTCGAAATTCCACCCAAGTTGAGTTCTCAACCAAGTCTCCATTCGAGATCGTTTCGGGCTCTTCCAAGCTGCCTCTGTGCATTTGGCAAACTTCTCGGGATTCTCTTCCCGCCATTTCTTGAGATTCGCAGCCCTCTGTTTCAATAGTTCTGGTCGAGTTGAAGTTTTGCGAGCCGTTTCCGAAAATATTTTCTTTCTCTCTGGAGCTAAATTGTCGTTGTTTAATTTGTCCATTTTGGTCTTGATGTTGTTTTGTTTGATCTCTTCGCACCTCTCGCAAATCTTGAGATGAATTTCTCGATCTCTCCAAGTTTGAAACTCCATTCCGCATCGAGCAACATGAGTTTCTGTTGATTTCTTCCAAGCTAATTGAAGACATCGTTTGCAAACCTTTTGATGTTCCCACATTTTCTCTCGTGTTAACATCTTCTCTCCGCATCTGGAAGTGAACTTCGATTTCTCTAATTTTTGCTGTTGATGTATTTCCTTGCACTTTTCGCAATTCTTCTGATGATTGCTGTGTTCTCTTCTGTTCGCAAAATTCTGTTCGCAAAGACTCTTCCACCCTTTTTTTCGTTTCTTTGGCATAACACTCCTTATATCGTTGAGCACACGATATATAAGAGCGTGTTTTGCAAATATTACTCAAAGAAACCTGACCATTTTCTGTGAGAAATTTGTGATTAGCCGAACAGGTTACTTGATATCCATCATCAAAAGTAACCTCAAATCCTTCTAATTCTCCATGATCATGAAGGGCGACAACTTCTGTTTCAACAATTTCTCCTTCTTGATTAATACAAAAAACTATGTCTCCGGGAACAAAATCTTTGATTTGTTTTTGATGAATTTCTCCATTTTTGATATATGGAATTTTAGTGTACATGAGTACACTTTTATTGAACCCGTAGTCGGCGAACGCAACGACCTGATCCCAAAGATTTTGAACAAAATCTAAATTGGCTTGGAGATTTTTTTGACCGTTAATTAAAAACATTTCTTTATATTTTTGAAACGCTTCTACTTTTTTCTTAGAGATAGCTTTACGAACTTTTTCGCAATAAATTAAAGGAATCCCTCCGACAACATGTAAAATTTGCATCACCTGTTCTTGGAAAACCATTACCCCATAAGTTCCTCCAAGAACAGGTTCAATCAAAGGGTGAAGAAAATATTCCTCTTCTCCTTTTTTACGTTTATAATATCTGGCATCCATCCCCATTGTTAAACAACCGGGACGATAAAGAGCAGCGTATGCGACTAAATCGTCAAAAGAAGTAACCCCCCCTCTTTGTACCAATTTTCTAATACCGTCTGAATCGTATTGAAACACACATCTTAAATCCCCTTTATTAGCCATTTCAATCGCAAGAGGATCATTTAAATATGAAGTATCTGACCAATCTGAATCCCCTTCTAAAGCACAAATGCTCTTGACTTCTGGATGACGCTCTTTTATCAATTTAATAATGAAAGCAATTTGCAATAAATTAATAATTGAAAGAACATCAAATTTAACAAGTCCAACCGCCTGCAAATCTTGAGTCTTTAACCCTTCACTCCAAGCAGAAACAATCACTCCCTCCCCTGTTTTTGGATCTACTTTTCTTACTTCTAACGGAACGAAGTCATCAATAGGAACACTAGAAATAATTAACCCACCAGCATGAATCCCCGCAGACTTACTTCTATCCAACATAGCCTTAGCATCTTCGGCAACAAGCGGATTTTTTTCACAAAATTTTGCGAATTCAGGATAAAGTTCTAGAGCTTTATCCCAATCCAAAATTTTCCCTTCATCATCTTTATCATCCATCATGACAGTGATTGCTTGAATCTCCGACTTATCTAAATCATGCAATTTTGTCATATCTAAAATTGCCGATTTAATCCCTAATGCTCCTACTGTTCCAATACTACAAACATTTCTTTCTCCAAATGTTTTTGGAGCCCAATCATTTTTAATATATTTTTGAACCTGTGGAATATAATCCACATCAATGTCAGGCATTTCGCCCTGTTCATATGCAGCTTCCACATTGATATCAAAATCATCAACTAAATTTAATAAATATGCTGTGAGCAAATTATATTGATTAAATGGATATTTAACCTTTTTATCATAAAGCTCTAAAAAATAATCTTCATCTTCTTTGATTGAAATTTGCCTTAACTCATATTTAAGTCTAGATTTATGAACATCGTTGTTTAAATTTTTTTTATATAGTTGCGTCAGACACAACTTTAAAAGTCTATCGTTCATATTAACCTTTTTTATGGCTCAGAAAACCCATTTGATCGTATTTCTTAACATCTACTTCTTTCATCATATCTCTTAACAATGCAATAGCATCTTTGTAAGAATTTTTAAGAATAACTACTGCAATAAACAATTCTCTAAGATGAGCTAAAGACATTTCCTCTGTATCCTCTACCCATTGTTCGAGATTAATCTCCTCTAAATCTCTCCCTCCTATTAAATGCTTAAAATAAACAAGCCTTGCAGCGGCTGAAGGGGGTCCAATTTCAAACCTTTTATCAAAACGACTTGGACGACAAATAACTCGTGCCCCCAATTGTTCTGGATAATTTGTTGTAGCAATATAAACAATTTTATTAAGCTGATTTACACCATCTAATATATTAAGAACATCCGACTCATTATAACATTGAATGGTAGAATCAATATCTTCCATGATAGTAACCACTGGAAGATCTGGTTGTATTTCTCGTAACGCTCTCATTCCTTCATTGTAAATAGATGGATGTGTAAATCTAATCACAACACCCTTTCTCTCCACAACATCTTTCATAATTAATTGAATTGTGCAAGATTTTCCTCCCCCCGGAGGACCATACAAAATAATTCCTCTTTTATAAAGAAGATTAAACTCTTTGAAAACATGTTCTTTTTCCCAAAAACTTTTAATTTCATTTACAATAATATCTGACGTTGAATCTGGGAAACGAATAATATTATCAGTATTGATTGGTATTTTCTGAAAATAGATGCCAGTGTTGGATGAATGAAGAATATCATAAACTCCGGGAGTCAAAACATTACAAGTTCGACCCGTTGGAATAAAAATTTTATAATCATTTGTAGACCACTGAACATGATTTAATTTTTCTAATCCAGTTTCAGACTTTGAATCATGAATGCTTGGCTGGCTTGTTTCGCTCATTTTTTACTCCTGCAAGTGATTAAACCTCAATGGGGCAATCATACATAAAGTAAAAATTATTTTGGAGACCAAAAATGCCAAATCTGGAATACCGAAGAGAATTTCTTAAAGACGAAGAAGATGCCTCTAATGAATCTGTTTACTTACAACTCAAACAATCACCATCTAGAGAATTTTGGATCGAAAGAATCCGAAAACAAGATTATGAAGAGGGAACAAATGATTTAGCAGACGATATTTTTGAAATTGATGGGATTACAGAATTGTCTATACAACCTTATCGGGTATGGTTCTCAAAATCCCCAGTTTTTAATTTTGAAGAGCTTATTAGTGATGTTTTAGACATTTTGCAAACTAATATGGTTTTAGATGGACAAGAAGAGTTGTTTGGCTCACCTATTTATCTCACAAATAGAAAAGAAAGATTAGATCCTTAAAATAAAAAACCCGCAACAATGTTGCGGGTTTAGTGGACCTGAAGGGAGTCGAACCCTTGTCATGAATTGTTCTAATAAGCGGCTTCTACGATCATGTTCGTCAATTTAATCTTACATGTTAAACGTCAGACGACGTAACTTTTAACATGCCAGTCGATTTAATTTTTCTTTTCAAAAACCTACAACATCGATTTTTGAATATAAGCTCGATGCATTCTCCTCAACCTATCGTGCGTCAGTTTTTGGAGGTTCGGCTGGGTTTCATCCCAGCACTGCTTAAGCAGCCATGCGAACGGGAACACTGTTGTTAACAGTTATTTTTTAGTCAGATTTTTTCAGAGCCATCTGACCAACTCTGGATCGCAACCATCTTCTAGTAACATCCATTCGAATACCGGGACAGGCCCGTCGCCAGTTTTTCATCAAAAATAGGGCTTTCACCATTAGAGGCGACAGGCTGAGGATGAACTGGCAACCACAGTTTGCTCTACTGCCTCACAATTTTTAACGGGCTCAACGCTAGGCTGAAGCTTCGGTTGAGTAAAAGTATTATATCCTCTTTAACAATAAATGTAAACAAAAATATGAGCATTTTTTAAAAAAAAATACTTTCCATTAAAAATGACAATTTATCTCCTAAATAAAGGTGTCACCAGTAAATTTTACACGGAGGAACAAATGTTAAAAAGAGACATGGAAAACAAAATTATTGCTGGCGTTTGTGCTGGTATTGGAAAAGAAACTGGAATTGATCCTGCATTAATCCGAGTTGCTTTTATTTTATCCATTCTTTTGGGGTTTGGATTGGGTTTTGTAATTTATGCCCTGATGTGGGTTTTAATGCCAAAAAATTGAAATAGAGGAAATATGAAAAAATTAACTTTTAATGAATATTTAAGCTCAAAAGGTAAAGTTGAGGATGCTGTTGTAGATCTTCATGGAGATCAAATTGATCCAAAAACATCTCCAAAAAATTCTCCAGATGGAAAGCCTTATTGTTCTTCTGGAAAAAACAAGAAATCTGACAAAGGTTTAGGAGATGAAGGAGATAAAGAGCTTATCTATAAACCTGATTCCTCTAAAAAACCGGCGAAAATACCAACAATGGAATTTTCCCAATATGAATTAATTCCATTGATCACAGAATCACTGGAACAAAATCCATTTTTTGCTGAAAACATCGTAAGAGATCTTAAACAAAAAGGTCTCTTAGGAATCCTTGTAGGTGAAATGATGGAACATAAAGAAACATATAAACACATCGCAAGTTTAATGGCTCACAAATCTGGAGAACAAATTTGTGCAAAATTAGTCAACGCAATGATGCAAGAAGAAATTTCTCCTCCTTTTGGAGCCGAACGAGATGAAGATCCAATGCCAGATTTGGAAAATCCCGGACATGATGATGTCGAAGTTGATGATGATATGGTCGATTTCGACATGAGTAATAATGATTCAGAACATGAAGATGACATTGGACATGGAGAGCCCTGCCCAATGTGTAATGGAGAAGAAGGGAATATGGATTGTGAAATTTGTCAAGGGACAGGATTTACAGATGTTGAAGAAGGAGAAGAAACTGCTCCTGAACCTGAAGTATCTCCCGCAATGATGAACTTCCAAAGAGCAATGATGAAAAGAATGTAATGAAAAAGAATAATCAACAAAATGATACAAGAGACGCTCTTAAAGACATCTTTTATTCTCTAAAAGATGTCTTTAAAAAATATAGTCGTTCTTCAAGAAAAAAAGCTTGGAACAAAACTATAACTCCTTCTGGAAAAGATATTATAGAAAAAATGATCAATAATCCTTCGATTCCTTTAAGAGGATTAGATCGCCTTATATTTAAAGAAAATTTTTTAGAATGGTCTAATAAACCAAGGAATTAAATGGACTCACAGTTATTTGACAGAATTTGGGAAACATCGACAACCACAGGGACTGGCACTTTAACATTAGCTGGAGCCCGAACAGGTTATCAAGCTTTTAGTATTGTTGGTAATGGTACTAAAGTTCCATACCTAATAACAAATGGCACAGACTTCGAAATAGGGGAAGGAATATATAGTTCTTCAACTTTAACAAGAGCTACAATATTTTCTTCAAGTAATTCAAATAGTGCTGTCAACTTTGGGGCAGGAACAAAAGATGTAATTCTATCAATGCCTGCTAAATATTTAACAGAAATCAACGTGGAAGATTCTTTTATCTCGGCTGAACCGATATCTGGAGGTAGAGCCGTTTCCTTTAATTCTTCTGGTGCTGTTCAAATCGCTATGGCGTCCATTCCTTCTAGGACTCCAGCGGTTGGAATTGTTGTTGATAACGTAGCTTCAGGACAAGCAACACGAGTTTATAATAGAGGTTCCGTTCGTTCATCACAATTTAATTTTTCAGGATATATCGGAAAACCCGTATGGGTTGGAGCTTCTGGAAACATTATATCTTCAGGATTACCTGTAGAATCTGGAAATATTCACATTCCATTAGGAACAATTACATCTCACTCTGGTTTATTAATGGGATCTCCTTATATGGGATCTGGATCTGTATTTCATGATGCTATCGCCTCGGGAGTTGTGGAATGGCACAACCTTGCTTCTGGAGCAATAAGAAGCGGAAGTATTGCCTCTGGACAAATTGGAATATGGCACCTCGCTTCCGGGCAAATTTTTTGGTTTGCACATGGCTCAGGATCTGTTTTACGTAGTCATATGGCTTCTGGTATTGTTGATAATACTAAAATCGCTAATGCTTCTATTTTCGCTAATCATATGGCTTCTGGTAGCGTAGCAAGCGGGAATATCGCTTCTGGACAAATTGAAACCTATGCATTATCTTCTGGAACAACTGTAAATAGGGCAATTTTCACTGGACCATTCGTAAGCGGAACATCTTGGACAATGCTTACAGAAGAAATTGTTTCTGGAACAAAAGCTGTCTGTATTTCACAATCAGGACACTTAAGAGTCGCCATGGCTTCTGTTTCGGGTAGAATGCCAGCTATCGGGGTTGTCGTTGATAATGTTGCTTCAGGAATACAAGCAAACGTCTTTTCTCATGGAGTTTTTCAAACTACTTCTGGAATGGCTAATTATTCTGGACAATTAGGACAAGCTCTATATGTAGGACGATCTGGACATATCGTAAGTATGTCAGGAACATTCAATTCTGGAGGATTCTTGTCAGGTGATATTTATCAAAGAATTGGAACCGCTTTTAATTCTGGAGGAGTTGTTATTCAACTTAGTGAAGCTTTTAAATTAGCTTCTGGCTAACTATAATAATATCATCAATTTTAAGAAAGATGATATTATGAGTGGAGCTTGGGAAATCCAACCACAAGTCTTAGTTGTTATTTTAACCAAAGAAACTGTAACAACAGCTTGGTCTTTTGGTTTTAAAAATCTACAAATTCCGGGAACATATACTGGATTATCCGGGATGCCTTTCGACCATGCTAGAAATGTGGGTTGTCAAAAGTTGCTAGAACTCGGTTGGGATTATTTATTTTTTTTAGATGATGATGTTATTCCACCGCCAGATGCAATTCTTAGAATGATGGCTCACAAACAGCCTATTGTTAGTGGAATTTATTACAGAAGAAATTCTCCTATATTTCCTGTTATGCTCAGAAACACAGATTCAGGCAGACAATGGATAACTGAGTATAAAATCCCAGACTTAATTGAAGTTGATTTTGTAGGAGCCGGATGTTTATTAATCCATCGTGATGTTATAGCTAATCTTCCACCGATTAATCAAAAATGCCGTTGGTTTGAATGGCGATGCGACAGGGAAGATTTACCAAATGAACAACGAATGTCTGAAGATTTCACATTTTGTGAACATGCTAGAAATCACGGTTACAAAATTTTAGTTGATACTTCTATTCAATGCAAACATGCTGGACATTCGGAATCTAAATTTCCCGGAGAACTTACTCCTTTAGAATTACTATGAAAATATGCGTCATTAGCACAAACGCAATACCTTGTCCGCCAATTGGTTATTCAGGTTTAGAACAACTTGCTTGGCAACAAGCAATTGGTTTATCTGCAAAAAATCATAAAGTGACACTTATTGCTCCAACTGGTTCTCAAATTCCAGACGGAATAAAGTTGGTAGAAACAACTTTAGGAGAACCCGAAAAACAATCTTATTCAAATTATTGGAAAACTTTATCTGAGTTTGATTGCATCATTGATCATAGTTGGCAAAAATGGTCCACCATTTTAAAAATGGAAGACAAACTTAATTGTCCTCTTTTATTATGGCTACATGCCCCAATTAACACAATGTATGGTTCTCCACCGCCAATAAATAAACCTACTTTTGTATGTATAAGTGAAGATCAAGCTAAACATGTCAAAGAATTTTTAAATTGCGATTCTCGCGTATGTTACAATGGAGTGGACACTAATTTTTACCATTACATTAATAAACCTAAAAATAATAATTATTTATTTTTGGCAAGATTTAGTTCAATTAAAGGTCCTGATATCGCTTTGAATATTGCTAAAAAATGCTCTATCGGTTTAGATATGGTTGGAGACGATACAATTACTGGAGAACCCGAACTTGCTCGTTTAATAAAAAATGAATGTGCTTTAACCCCTAAATTAAGATACATCGGACCACAAACAAGAGAACAATGCGTACTATGGTTTAATACCAATAAAGCGTTACTACACCCAAACTTAAGATATAGAGAGCCTTTCGGTTTAGCTCCAGTAGAAGCACAATCATGCGGAATGCCTGTTATAGCATGGAATTATGGAGCTATGAACGAAACTATTTTAAATAATGAAACGGGGTTTTTAGTAAACAGTCAAGAGGAAATAGAAGAACTAATTAAAACTGATGCTGTGAGCCAAATTAAACCTAATGATTGTATTAACTGGGCTCAAAAATTTTCTTATGAATCCATGATTAATAGAGTTGAAAAACTTTGCCTTGAAGCATTAGAAACTGGAGGATGGTAATGGAAGTTCTTTTTGTCACATGGGATCAAATTGGTTCTCAAACTGGAGGTGGAGTTGTTACATATAACGAACTAGAGTTTCTTAAAGAACTTGGAAATGTAACCGTCTTTAACCCTCAAATATCATCGAATCCTTTTGAGGCTGATGATTATGCTTTAAATGAATATTTAAAAAGCAATAAAAAATACAAGTTAGCTCATTTCTACTCAAATACCTACAGTAATCTGATCCGACAATTGAAAAAAGATGGAACAAAAATAACTTACACCGCCGCTGCTCATGATATTGAAAAAAGTAAAGAAGAACATCTCAAAAATGGAATAGACTTTAATTTACCCCATTTAACAGATTGCAATCTCTTCAAAAAATACATTGATGGATATCTTCATTCAGACATTGTTATTTGTCCATCAAAACATAGTTCTGACATTATGTTAAATTATGGATGTAAAAATATAAAAATTATTCCTCATGGAATAACTTCCCCTGAGAAAAGTAAAATTCCCAAATTTTCAGTAGGATATTTAGGTTCAGTTGCTCCTGATAAGGGCGTTAGTTATCTTTTAGAAGCATGGTCAATTCTTAATTATTCCGACACACTTTTAACTATAGCAGGCAAAAACTCCATAGAACTTATTGAAAAAGTTAGAACAAACAAAGGTTCAATATTTTTAGCTGGATTTATACCTGAAATAAGCGATTTTTACAATCAATGTACTGTGTATGTCCAACCTAGTGTAACTGAAGGATTTGGAATCGAAGTAATAGAAGCTATGTCATATCGAAAAGCGGTCATCTGCTCATCGGGAGCTGGAGCAAGTGATTGTATCATAAACGGAATCAACGGAACAATTGTTCCTAGCAAGAACCCTGAAGCAATCGCTAATGCAATTGACTATTATAAACAAAATCAAAATAAAATGTTGGAACATGGAATGATTGCTGGAATTAATTCCAAAACATACTTGTGGGAAAATATCAAAAAATTATATCATGGAGTGTGGAATGAGTTACTTTCTTCCGTTTAAAGAAAACCAAAAAATACTAGAATTAGGTGGAGGCAACTGTCCTCAGTTCCGACCAAACCTTGACATTCGCAAAGAGCCTAATGTAGATATTGTTGCGGATCTTAATGAGCCACTTCCCATTAAAAATGAAGAATGGGATGGGATTTTCAGTAGCTATCAATTAGAACATTTATCATGGAGAAAAATAAAAAACTTCATTAAAGAAGTTTATAGGATCCTTAAGCCGGGTGGATGTGCAGTATTTATTACTGCGGATTTATTAGAGCAAGCTAAAATTATTACTGAAGTCCCTGAATTGAACGACAAATGGGTGGGGATGATTTTTGGAGATAATGACTATCCTGAAAATGCACATCGAGCAGGGTTTTCTCCTGAGTATGCTGGACGCTTATTTAAAGAAGCTGGATTTGATCGAGTTACTATTGTACGTCATCCTAATTGGCGAGGCGATATGATTATTGAAGTTGAAAAAGCAGAAATAACAAGGAAAGAGCTTTTTGATAAAAATTATTTCCACGGAGGGAAAAAAGTTGGTGGCTACGCTAACGAAGGTTATCGAGATTTTTATCAACATTGGATTACTTATTCTAATATATTAAAAGAAAACCCTAAAAGTATATTAGAATTGGGTTGTGCAAGAGGATTCATACTCAAAAAATTCCAAGATATTGGTATCCCTGTCCAAGGGATTGAAATATCCAATCATTGTCAGTTAACGAAAGCAATCGAAGAGGTATTAGAATGGGACATTTGCAACACTCCATGGCCATTTAATGATAAACAATTCGATTTTTGTTTCTCTATTGCTGTTCTAGAGCACATTCCAGAAGAACATTTACCAGCTATTATTCAAGAAATTCAACGCGTAAGTTCTCGTGGAATACATGGCGTCGATTTCGGGGATAATGATGATGGATTCGATAAAACCCATTGTACATTACACCCTATATCATGGTGGGAAAATATTTTCCCAAACGATCAAAAAATATTAAATAAAGAAGACCTAGAAAAAATTCCTGAGAATCATCTTTTATATGATATTTTGCCACCTGAAGATGGTTTACTAAAACTTAATCTTGGATGTTATACAAATATGTTCTATTACGGATGGGTAAATATTGATATCTTACCTTTAGAAGATTTTGCAAAAAATAACGGCTATAAATTTGTTCAAAAAGACATCCGAGAAGGTTTGCCATTCAAAGAACAATCTGTAGATTTAATTTACTCTTCACATTTTATTGAACACTTAACATACGAAGAAGCTTTCAACTTCATTAAAGAATGCAAACGTGTTCTGAAACCTCAAGGTGTTTTTCGCTTATTGTTCCCTGATACAGAAAAGTTAATTAATAGCTATCTTAATAAAAATATGGAATTTTTAGATGAGTTAAGTGACGCTCCTAAATATGATCAAGCTGATCGGTTGTGGAATTTCCTATTTTCTGGACATAAATCTGCATTCGATTTTAAATTAATTCAAAAAATAGCAAAAGATTTAGGGTTTAATGTTGCTGAAAAATCTTTTCGAAAAGGCAACAAACAAATTTTAACCGAAACCATAGACAGTTTACCTCATATAAGTTCATTTATCGAATTGACTATTTAACCAATCTGCAATGACATCACCGTGACAAGCAACTTCTTTATCAGGAGATTTACAAAAACAACCTAATTTTTTTCCTTTTAAAGATAAAATAGCATTGCGAAAATCAGGATCTTTAATTTTATCCTGCCTTTGCTGCCAGCAATCTTATGCTGCCTTATCCGCAGGAGTTTGCTTAGTCTGATTGACATCATTCAGCAAAGCCAGAGCCTCATCACTCTCAAAAACAATTCTCAAATGGGAATTTACAAAACACTGTTCCGGCGTGCCATATTTCTCATTGCTGTCGGTCTTCTTGCTCTTGTAGTAATCAACCTCTAACAACTCTTGTTGGGTTACATGAGATTGTCTGGCGATCTTGGTGGCCTTCTCGTAGATCGAAATCCAACGACTGTAAAACGATGGATGTTCTTCTCGATTGAAAGATGCCATTTGCAAAATAGTTGCGTTGTTTTTGTTGAGAATGAGTTTGCCGTTACTATAAATTCCAAACAATGCTTCCGCCATCTCTTGGTAGGCATCAGGATCAATTTCAGACGACCGATTGTCGATGCCAGCCTTGGAGTTTGGACCGCCGCTGCCACTAATTTCCCTTTTCGGAATGTTGATTCGGAAAGAGAAACAATAATTGTCTGATCCGATGTCGCAGAATGCAATTTTCTTCGGCAAGAATTCTTTGACATGGCGATATTCTTCTGCGGTCACAGGCACTTTTTTCTTTCCATCATCCTCTAATCTAACCAGAGGGCTGATGTCAATTGTATAAGTGTTGTCGCCTTCGCGTCGAAGACAAACACCGCCAGTAACATTGTGAATGGCATCCAAAACCGGCTTTCCATTGCTATATTCCAACTTAACAAAATTAGCATGATCTCCGGGATTGAAATTACGAATAATCTTCCAGCTTTTGTTTCCATCTTTGTCAATGTGTTCTTCGAGGACATTGATGTTGCGATCAGCAGAAAGTTTAACGTCTTTCATGATTGGAGCCAGATCATCTGACCGATCATACGGGTAGTGTTTCTTCATTCTCTCTCGTAAGGCAATCAGTTTGCTTGGATTTTGTTCGGCAATTTCTTGAAACAATCCAGCGACAATGCCCCTGACTTTTTGTGCGTCATCCGCATGAAAAAATTCATTCAAGCCACCAACTGCAAAAATGGAATCCTTGTTTTTTGGAACAAGTCGCACCCGCACTTTTACGACAGGTTCCCAATGGATGACGCCATGATTGTTTTCATCAACATTCAAATTGTATTTGTTAAGAAAATCACTCCAATGCTCAACAAGTTTGGTGTCGAATTTTCTACCCTTGCGGCAAAACAATCCAAGCGTTGCCAAAAGATCATAGTTGTGAACTGATGTGTAATAAGGATCAGATGTGGCTCTGGTTAGGTCTTTTTTGCAATCTTTTACCTCAAAATCACAACTCACGAACAGTGATTCGGCAGAGTGTTTCTGTTCGCAGCGGGCTTCTCCAGTTTCAGGCCCGTTCAGAACAATAGGGCGAGCAAAGTTGTTACTTAAATTGGGATAAACCAAAATATCAACGATGCCCTCAAATTGTTGTTTCACTCCATCAATTTCAACAGAGAATTGCTTTTTGAAAGTTTCAGTATCAGTGCAGAAATCAGCATCAACTTTAGATGAGCTAGGGCAAACAGCATATTGGTAGCCAATTTCTTTATATTTACAGAGTTTGCCATAGATGAGATTGTAGCTTGCTCTGACTCTAACCTTGTCAAACAGGCTCGGAGAGAGTTCGGCCATCAGCCGCATATGAGAAGGCGTAAGCAACCCATTGGTAAATCTGCGTCCTTCTTTGTTTTCTCTTGTATAGGCATTCACATACCTGTAAATATACAATACGGTGAATTGATCGTATAATTCACCCATCACAGACTTAATTTCATCATTCCACTCCTTAGATACGTCTTCAATTTTGGCATCGTTGAAATTTACACAAGTCAATCTTGATGTGAAAATTCCGAACTTAGAATGACTGTGGATCACAAGTTCGGATTCATCATTGTTCTCTGTCGAGAGGAACATGCTGGCTTTCATGCCGTTTCCCTGAACGCCTTCGCCGCCAGTGACGCTCGGTTTCATGCACTCTCGTAGATCAGACGTATTCTTAAACGGGTTGCCATTATGAGCAATCACAAGATATTCTTTGGCATCTTTCCCAAAATTGAAGAAAAATGCCTCAGCGGCATTTTGGGCGGCGGCATTGTGCAAAGCCTCACGCCCAACAAGTGCAATTCTCTTTTCTTCCAAGTGATAATGATCTCGGCGATTCAACATTGAAATTGGAAATGTGGAACGCATTTCCGAACCTTTTACTTCTTGCATGGTATTTCCCTTTAATGAAATATGACAATTGATAAATCCTAGCAAAGAAAAAGTGTGGGGTCAATACCTTTGCGGACTTTTTTAATTAAATCAATGAATTTGGTCGAAATTTTGTATTGCCCACACTAAATAATACTATGGAAACGCATGGTATAAATTACTCATATAGATTCAGGTTATATCCAACCAAATCACAGAAAGTATTACTATCAAAGCACTTCGGATCAGTGCGTTTTCTGTATAATCACTTTCTTAACGAGCGGAAAACGGCATATCTCAAAGATAAGACTAGCTCGAATTACTTTGCGGACGCTGCGAAACTCACAGAATTAAAGAAAGACCTGATCTGGCTCAAAGAAGTAGGGAGCCAAAGCCTGCAATTCAGTCTGAAATGTTTGGATGGAGCATATAACAATTTTTTCAAAGGACTCGGCAAATTCCCTGTATTTAAGTCAAAACATGGGAAACAATCCTTCCGTGTCCCACAATCAATCCAAGTTTTAGAACACAAACTCAGAATACCTAAATTCCTAGAAGGTATTAAAATGAGGAAACACAGAGAGGTTGAAGGGGAAATTAAGTTCGCCACCGTCAGCCGGAACAAATCAGGGCAGTATTTCGTCAGTATTACAGTTGAAAGACGAATATCTCCGCTAGAAAAAAGTGATAAAATAGTTGGAATTGATTTGGGCATCAAAACTCTGGCGACTTGTTCGGATGGCACAAGTTTTGAGAATATCCGAGCATATAAGAAATTACGTCGGAAATTGAAAATGGCACAACGCCAACACGGTAAAAAACAGAAAGGGAGCAAAAATCGAGAGCGAGCCAGAGTCAAACTAGCTCGCATACATCAGAAAATCAAAAATACAAGAGAAAATCATTTACACCAGATTACTCGCAAGATCATTAATGAAAACCAAATTATTGTCTTGGAAAATCTGAATATATCTGGCATGTTGAAAAATCACTGTTTGGCACAAGCGATTCAAGATGTGAGTTTGTCTGAATTCAATAGACAATTAGAATACAAGGCAAACTGGTATGGACGAACGATCCACAGATTAAGTCGGTGGTTTCCGTCCAGCAAGACGTGTTCTAATTGTGATTGGATCAATCAAGGTCTTCGTCTTAAAGATCGGAAATGGACCTGCCTGAGTTGTGATATTCACCATGATCGAGACGAAAATGCCGCCAAGATGATTGAATTTCAAGGCAGACAAGAGTTAAAAATACCGCAGGAATTGCGGGAATCTAAGCGTATGGACTCAGAGAAAACTCCGGTTGAACTATCAATCGGCTGAGGGAGATATACGAAGCCCGACCCTTTAGGGTCGTGGATAAATTCACGATTAAAATATTGACGATATTTCTCAATTACAATTTTTCTTTCCTGTTCATTATTCTTATCTCTTAAAAAATAAGGATTCCCAAAACAACCATATTCTGGAGGGTCCGGGATTTTACCATTTTTCCCACGACAAATTTTAACATCACATTTCTCTAAAGTTAAATTAACCACAGTTGTTTTAACGTTCATCCCCACTCCCTACAATTACATTTCTTTGTTTTCGAGAAACAAGTTTCTCTATATTTCCCTGCATAACTTCATCTATTGAAATCTCAAGCTCATCACAGAGATTTGAACAATACCAAAAAACATCGCCAATTTCTTTGATCATCAATTCTTTAAACTCTGCATCTATAACGCTATTTTTGTCCCGAATTAATTTCTTGACTTTTTCTGCGACTTCACCAGCTTCGCCATTTAAACCTAAAGCTAAATAGGATAAAGGAGTCATATTTCCCTTTTTAAGCTCCCCTCTACCGGGATAAATCGCAGTTGCTCTTGCTTTTTGTTGATATTCTTTATTTTCCATTGATCTTCCTACTTTCTAATTTTATACTCGCATGCCAACTCGGTAGGCAATAAACTCTTTAACAGCATTGTGTTTATTATACAATTCAATAGCGTACACCCAATCACAACCATCAGCTTCTAGTAAAGTTTCTATTTTAAATTTAATTTCATTGTCGCAAACAAATCCTATACCGTTTTTAATTAATTTAACAGCTTCTAATTTTGCGGCGTCCCAACCCACAACAGAATAGTCTTCGTTGTTATGCATATAATCTACATAATGAAACCAAATATGTTCTTCCTCTTTATTTTCCATTTTCTTCTCCTATAGGATCAATTGTAAACCTTGTTTTCATCTGTTTGCCGCCGCGAGCAGGGCTTAAAAATCGAGAAAACAACAATCCATGTTTAACAGGTTCAACATCATGCAACCTTAAACAGTAGGCTACTAAAGACCCCACAAACGACCCTCTTCCGGGACCAACAGCTTCGCTTCCATCTCCAAAACCTAAAATTTCCGGAGATTTATTTCTCGCTTCATCAATCATCATTTTTTGAATAAGAAAATAAGAAGAAAACCCTTTTTCTTTAATTAGCTCATATTCTTCTTTAATTCTTTTTTCATACTCATCTGTATTTGGAAGTCTACGTTTAATTTTTCCTTTTTGAATTTCTTCCCATAAAACCAAATCTTCATTTTCTAATTTTGGCAATTTAATATTACGATCAATTTTTACATTTGCAGCTTTTTCACATATTTTTACAGTATTCGCTTTTGCTTGTTTATACAATTCATAATCAATAATCTGTGAATAATCCGACTCCCATTTTAAATTCAATTCCTCTTCTGATTTCATCCAAAGATTTTGATCTTGCAATTCAAATAAATCCGACTCTCCTGAAGCTGCTAATGCCTCCAATTCTTTAATAGTCCTCTTCGTCTGTTGCATCAACATAAGTCGTTGATATCGACTATGTTCTTTTTTACAATAGTGACAATCTTGGCTTAGAATCAACGGAATATTATATTTTGCATGAGCCCTCAATAAAAAAGCATCATAAGGCTTTTGTAATTTGAAATCTAACATCATTAGTTCAAGATAGAAATTTTCTCCAAACATTGCCATATATTTTTCTACCATGGCAAATCCAGCCTCATCACCGCCTGCAAAAAAAGCATTTGCAATCTCGCTATTAGCACATGTGCTTGTAAAGATAATCCCTTCACGACGTTCATAAAGAACTTTATGATTTATTCTTGGTTTTTTGTAAAACCCATGCTTCCACGCCCATGATGTTAAATAAACTAAATTACTATATCCTACATCATTATAAGCCAAGGCTAATAAATGATTATTTTTACCAAATCTAGCATCCTCCTCTGGACTGAGATTGGCACGAAATTTAGCAGTATCTAACTTTGTTTTTGATTCAGGTTGTAATTCATTCACATACATTTCACAACCGATCACAGGGGTTAAATTATGCTTTTCCGATTCAGAAAGAAGTTGAGGGACAGCAGCCATTGTCCCATGATCTGTGATCACAAGGTACTTCTGATTCACTTCTTTAGAGTATTCTGCATACTCTTGAACTTTTGAATATCCATCTAAGCATCTTTTCCATACTTTCATATGGGATTGGACTATATCATCATCCATTAAGGATGTCGGACGCTAATTCCTGTTATTAAGGAGGCTTTACTCCTCAGGTAGTCTCTGCACCTTCTTGTGATGTATCACAAGCTTGGCTCAGGATTGCCCACATCTTTTCTTTATATGTTTGGGTTTCCCTGAATTCATCCGATTTTCATAATAGATTGCTCTATTAAGGCCCCTGTACTTTAAGGCTACGATCACTATGTCTATGAAGGTGCTCGAACCCCACTACTGGGTGATACATTTATAATAACTCCCTTTGTTTTTAACCATTCGTAAAATTCTTCTTTTGAGTATTTAGAACTTTTGCGACAATTCTCTGATCTCTCCATAGGTCTTAGATTATCTAAAGAGTTGATTAATTTCAAGTCCGAAATCCCATGCTCTACAAAAGCTTTTATTGGGTAAATATGATCAATATGCCATTTTTCACATTTTAATTTTTCCCAATCTGGATATGAACTTATATGTTTTTGTAAAATTTTATAATCATACCCTAATAATTCTGCAGTTTTTTTATTCTTAACTCTACCTGTCGCTTGCAATGACATTGTAATTAACTTATGGCATCTATCTTTAAAATTACATAATTTCTTAAAAGCCTCACGATCATGATACCACATATAATGATTCAACCCAGATCTAGCTTCTAATCCACACTTGCCACATCGCCCTCTTTTCCAAATATTATTTGGAATACTTGAAGATATTCTTCCACAATGGCATTTAAATTTTATAGGAACGTATATTGACTTATACTTTTCTAATGGTTTGCACCCTACTTTTTCAAATCTCTTTAAAGCTTCTTCTTGAGAAAGACTTTGCTTTTCAGAATTTTTTTTATTTCCACACTTCCGACAACGATTCCCCATTTTAAAACTATAAAATACAATTGTTGATATATTTCCACAAATACATTTATACTTCATTTTTGTTCTAGCATTTTTATACTCTTTCTCTAAAAGTTCACATTGATTTTCTTTAAAAAAATCATAAACATCTTTATACGATAATTTAATTCCAGAAGCCATATGTTATATAGCATCTAGAATCTAAAAATCAAAAATCTTTATCAAAAAAGCATAAATAAGTATATGAAATTCAAAATCTGGCTTGAAGAAACATCTACTGAATCTCTTTCTTATCTTCTAGACCCTATAGGTAAAATTCCTATGATTGGAAATGAATCATTAGATAAAAGAAGCTCTTCTGAGATCGCAATATATAAATCTCCTCATGGTTCTTTCCGTTTAATATATCACTTAAATGGGATCCCATTAAGTGCATTACAATTAGTGACATCTGATGGCATTAATGCCCATATAGCTAATGCTTATACTATTCCAGCAGCCAGAAGAATGAAATTAGCAACACGACTTTTAGAAAAAGCAAACACAATGTTTAAAGATATCAGTTTTTCAAAACATCGTTCTACAGATGGTGAAAACTGGGTTAACTCTGTGCAGAGTTCTTCGACTCACTAAGTTTTTGTTCTTCCCAAGCCTCAAATTCTTCTTGAATCTTCAAAACTTTTTCTTCTACATCTTTTACATTCTTCTTATATTCAGCTAGAACAACTTTAAATTTTTCATGTAATTCATTTTTAACATCACGCAACGATTGAATTTTATTGGCAAAATCAACAAATTCATCGCTTAATAAAACCGACACTTCATGTTTTCTTTCCATTTTATCCCTTTCAAACAGGTAAATTTAATGGTACAATAATAGCATTTTTTGAAATTGAAGACAATGCCTTATCAGTATTAAATCCAAAAATTCTATTTTGAGCACTACTTCCGCCACCTGCTGTCGCATTATATGTTATATCAACTTGTGCAGCATAAAGATACGCTGATCCTGAGGTTCCAACTGATGTTCTTATTCCTAACCTTGCCCCATCCCAAACCGTTTTATTATTAGTACCTGTAATCGTCATGGAATAAGAATAATTCGTTGCCGTTGTTGTATCGCTTATTACAAGCGAATTAGTGATAGTAGTTGATTCATCCGATTGAAATAATTGAACAGATCCGAAACTTAAAGCGTCTCCCTTTGAAGCACTCCTTCTTAACCTTAATTTAACTACAACAGCAGTTGCATAATCAAAATCTGAAGGCATATCACCCAACAACCAATAACGAGTAATTGATTGTTGACTTGTTAAAACATAGTCTGCGTCGTCAAAACTATCTACACCTTCATCAATTGATTGATAAATATTTGTAGTTCCACCACTTTGATTTGCCCAATTGGTGATTGTTCCATCACCATTTGGATATACTGTAATTGACGGCATAACCTATGTATCAATGTCTCATGAATTTCTCCTCGTAATTTTCTCTGTACAATACCGTTACATGTGTGTCTGAATCGATCCCATCACATACATAGACAACATCTTTTTCATCCAATGTTTTTGTGCTTAAAATAACAAAATGTCCCCAGATACGATAAATCGAAGTCAGCACTTCACGAACATATTTATCGTATAAAGGACGACCATCCCATACATGTTCAAGCAAAAACCATTGTTTTCCTCTATGATTTGGATCTACAAGTCTAATGTATGGTAAGCCTCCATTTTGATATTTTTGAAGAAGCTTATTCTTAATACTCTTGAAATCTCTGTTAGCTATTACTGTTTCACCATTAGGGAAATGTTTATATTCGAAAAATTTCTTTTGTTCACAAAATTCAGGAGTAAAAAATTCTTGGAGCACAGTGTAATCATTATAAGCTCTTCTAACATCAAAAATTTTCTGTTTCCCTAAATTAAGATTTTTATTCCAATTCATTTTTTCCTGCATATTATCGCATTGTTCATATTCTTCCCCAAATTTACCTTTGTTATATCTATCTTCAATATCCAAAAGAAGTTCAAAACCTAATTTATAAGGATTCTGACTATACTCTCCTCCTAAAACCTGCATTTTATGTTTTGCATAATGAAAAATTCCGGCATCGTGTGTCTTTTGCCCTAATGATGCATAACCTTCTTTGCACATAAAATGATAATCAATATAACTTGCCCACCCTTCATTCAACATTTTTGTTTGGCGTTGAGGCACAAAATAAATAGCTTCATCATACAACATGCTAATAATATCTTGTTGCCAAGGTTTTAAAGGAGCATGATCTTTAAGATATGCAAAAACATCTCTTTCTGGTTCTTGAAATAATTCCAACTGATCAGCAATCTCTTTCTTTTCAACTCTCTCTTTTTCTTTTTTAAGGTATTCTTGAGGATTTAACCATGGGTCCATATATCCTCTTTCTGTCGGAATTCTATTTGGATAATGATATTCTCTTTTATCTTTAATTGCTTTTTCTTTTAATTCCTTCTTTTTCCATGCACTAAAAGGATCAATTAAAGTTTGTATTCTGAGAACATCATCTATAAAAGCAGTAACTTTTTCATCGCCCCAAGTTCTCATGTACGATCTAATTGAGGACCCATGATTCGCCATCTTATCCATCATGTTTCTATGCGTTTTTTCAAAAAACACATTGTTTTTGAAAAAATCATTATGTCCAATAGCATGAAATATAACATCAACATTATCCACTAATGAGTTTGAATCCATGCAATAAATATAGCATGGAGAATTATTGATAACCATTTCACTAATTCTATATTGTCCAAATTCATAACCTTTAGACATATATTCATATTCTTTTCCAAACTGCCAGTGTGGATATCTACTTGGGAAGCCGCCATAACTAGCCAACTCTGCCATATCGCTGTATGTGACGATCTCAACAACAATCGGATAGTAATCTAAGCCAAAATCTTTACAAGCTTGTTCTATTTGAGGAATTAACGGCTTTAATTCGGCGTGTAATTTGATTCCCGGAATTGTATTGTCTCCCATCAATATGGAAGTTCCTGCCATCATTTTTGACATACTAAAAAGCCTCTCGTTTAACTAAACTCAACAATTTTTCCCAATTATCTTGATTACGATATAATCTAACCGAGGGATACCATCGGCAATTTACATCAGTTCCCCAACGTGGATCTGCCTGTTTAGGAAGTAATCCTAATGTTTTTTTATTTAAAAGTCCAGCCAAATGTAACACCATAGTATCAACACTAATAATTAAATCCAAGCTTTTTATTAAAGCGACAGTATCCATAACTGTGTTAATTTCAGACTGGATTAAAAAATCACATTCCGCTTTCTCTGGAAGCAAACTACAAAATTTTATATTAAAATTCCTAAAGTGATTTAAATCAATAGATTTATGTTTTGACAAGAAATTTTTTGAATTACTTTTCCACGCTAATCCAACTTTTGTCCCAACATCTCTAATAGGGCAATCAATATGTAAAACTTGATCTGGAATTTGAGTATTTAATAAATCTTTAAAATGTGCAGGGTAATGCACGTCATAATTAAAATTATTTAATATGGAAGCTATACTAAAAATATTTGTATGGTAATCCGTTTTAATATAATCATTAACAAAATAATCAACGAAATTTATTTGTTCAAAAAAACTTTTAAATTCTTTAAAATAAGAATAACAATTAAGATAGATTGTACAATTCCATCTTTGTTTTAGCTCTTTTAAATATCTCAACATATTTAAAAGATCGCCCATGCCTTGATCGCTAAATACCGTAATTGTTTTATCTTCTAAAGATTCTCCTATCCAATTTTTACCAAAATAATTTAAAAAACAATCATTTTGATTTCTGGTTCCCAAAATAGAGAATCCATCATTTTCAGTTACAGAGCTTTCTATAATAGCTCTCATTAAATCTTTAGCTAATATCTCTTCTGGATAAATTTTAACAATCTGTGACAGTAAATTAAGAGCTTTATTGTATTGTCCTGTGCAATAATAATTATTACACGTTGCAAGAGATTGCATCTTTAAATTCATACTACTTGCTTCCCTAACAACCTCTTAATTCCATCAATAATCTCAGTATTTCTGATGTCCTCTTGCATTTTGCTATTGTTTCTTCCGATCTCTGCGGTAACTACATTTTTCAAATTTTCACCTTGAGAAAGTCTCATATCAATAAAATCTTTAACTGAGTTCTTGTCCCCCCAAGTACAAATCTGAGTAATTCCAACAAGATTTACAAAATCTGAAGATAAACTGGTTTTTAATAAATCCAAAATTTTTAAATTATCTTTTTCATCTTTATTATCACCATCTGTAAAATAAAAAATATAAATATTATAAGCGTTTGGAGGAAACCTATTTTCCAATTGTTTTGCCATCAATTCAAAAACACTAGAACATAAAGTTCCGCCACCTTCACGATAATTATAAAATTTTTGCTCTGAGACTTCTTCAGCAAGAGTGTCATGAACAAAATAACATCGTTCAACTTTTTGGTAATATTGCCTTAACCAAGTATCAATCCACCAACACATATCTGAAGCAATTTCACATCGTTGAACATCCATGCTACCCGAACAATCTCTTGCAAAAAAAATAGCGGCATTAGTTGATGGAATTTTAATTTCCTTATATTGCCGATATCTTCTATCTGAATTGATTGGAGTAATCACTTTCATCGGAATGGCACTATATGGAACAACTACCTTCTTGTCTAAATCCCCAATCATAGCCAATCTTTTAATAGCTTCTTGCATAGTTCGACGAGTATGACGAAGAGATTCAGGTCCTGTTTTTGATATATCATTATATTTGATTTTAATTTCATCAAATGTTTGATTAGATTTAGGAACCATATCAGGTAACTCTAAATCATCTTTCATAAACTTTAAAATATCTTCCATATCAACTGATACTAGGAATCCTTCTTGATGCTCTTCTCCAGCTTGACCTTGACCTTGACCTTGTTGAGGATCTCTACCAATCACATCGCCTTCTTTTCCCGGACCTCTATGAATACCTTCTCCATTATCTCCAAAAGCAATATGTGGCGTGTCAATTGAAGGAATAGAAACAACAACTCTACCATTTTTCCCACGTTGACGCACAATTGACCCTGATTTAATTAATTTTCTAAGCTGCTTTCTGGTTCTACCAGAAATGACATCTCGAAATCTTCTATGATCTTCACCAATACGTTTCGTCATTTTAAACCTTATACATTTTATTATTAATTAGATTTGTTAAATTACGCAAATATTCTTTAACTTCCTCTTTTACTGCTCTTTTATTATTCTCATTATATGAATAACTCTTAATAATCGTCTCTGACATACAAATTGTATTACGGTCATCAGGAGAAGAAGTAACTATTACTGAATAGTTTTCTTTCCCTTCATCAATGTATATTTTCTTGATAAAATCAGTATTTATTAATTTTTCTTTGCATTCTGACATTAAAAACATATTGTTTCCTTTCAAAACAATACCTCCATCACAAAATTGTGATGGAGGTATTGTTAATTAATCATTATCATCTACATCACCACGCGAGAATATTCCGCTGACGTAATTTAATACATCTTCAGCAGATTGACGATTATAACCATATTGTTCAATTAATCTTGTTTTAATAGCATCAATCTTATCTTGTAGATCTGGATCTACACAATTTGAATCGCTGCTTAAGGTAGTAATTTTAATATGATCTTTTGTATCTTCGTAAACCTTTTTCTCCAAAGCTCTTCTTAATTCTGGATTAGATTTCCAATCAAATGTTTGGTTTCTATGACTTAAAGTAGTCATGAATGTAGCAATTGATCTTCTGAAGTCACGAGAACCTTGTTCTGGAATTTTGATCTTTTCTTCAATAGAACGCATCAATGTTTCATCAGGATCAGCCGCCTTTTTAGTAATAGGATTGATAATCTTTTCTCCATTAATATAAGCGATCATATTATCAATATATTTCGCACACAATCGAACCATAACATCTTCATTAGCAACCAAAGCTTTTTGAACTTCTGCTTTGAGGATTTCATCCAATTCTTTACTCGTTAATTCGATACAATACTTGTAATATTCTCTTTCTTCTGGATTGGTAATTAAAGAAGAATTATCCAAACCTTCTCTTAATTCATTTAAAACAATAAATGCGTTAACATATTCAGTATTACGTGCCAAACAATTAGAAAGCTTGTCTTGAATATATCTTGCAGAAAGACCTCCTTGAATCCCTTCATCACTATACTTATCTCTCAATTCTTTAACTGAATCTTCTGTCCAGTTAGGAATAGTTTTTCCATCATATAGTTTTGCTTTTGTTCTCAAATCAAGCTTTTCATCATCGGCTCTTCTTAAACGGGTCAAAACACCAAATAATGCCACAATTTCCAATGTATGAGGCATTAAATGTTGTTTAATTTTGCCGGGACCATAATCATGTTCTAAGACCTTTAACTCGTCTGACCATCTTAAAAGATAAGGAACATCAATTTTTACCATTCTATCTCTTAGAGCTTCCATAAATTTATCATTTTTAAGCTTTTCAAATTCAGGAGCGTTGGTATTATGAGCTAAAAATAAAGACTTTCCAACAAGAAAATTATGATTTTCATAACATTCAACATCCCAAGCCTTTACTTTTCCTTTAGTTTTCACTTTTTCAATTCTTCTAACCATTTATTAGCATCCTTTTCTGTAAATAAAAAACTTTCATACCCATTTTTTTTGCAAAATCTTTTCAATGATTTTTCTTTCAGTTCCCAATTTTTCTGTTTTACTTTTAAAAAATAACTTCCTTTTTTACACATACTCTGGTGTATTTTGTTTTGCAAAAAACAAATTCCACCTATCAGTTTTTGAAAAATTAAGAACTAAGTCTAAAGGAATTTTAAACGTAGCAATATCACTAAATTCATCTTCTGATGGATAAAAAGTCTCTAAATTATCTCCATTCCATTTATACAATGAATGATTTTCTGTAGTTAACACAGACTCTCCATCTTGTTGGTTATCAATCCAATCTCCTTCAAAATCGTGACTAAACACATTTTTTACAGGCGTTAACTCAACATTTCCTGTATCTTGATTAACCGAAAAAACTCTCAATTTTCCGACTTCTAAATTAGCAAGCTCACTAATTGGCAATACATCCAAAACACCATTATATTCATGAGGAACAGGAGTATCTCCATGCACGCTATGAGCCAAAATAAATTCATCAATTTCAACTTGTGAGAATTTCTTTGGTTTAACTTGATGTTCTTGAGTTGCCCCTAGCAAATCGTACAGAAATTCATTATCCAGCTTCAAAGCTTCAATAAACTCAAGAACTCCACGTTCAGCAACCTCGAATTCTCCATCAAAATTAAAAGCCCTTGGATCTGAGTCTGCTCCAAATTGTCCAATTTTACCAAAATTCATATCACCTGTAAGCTCTGTGCTATCTTGGTTTTTAGCGTCTTTTGGTTGAAATGTCCCAATTCCAATTCTGTCAATCTCAGAGTGGCATTTACGAACAACTCTAATATGATTCTTGACAACTTCCCCCCAATCTCCGTTGTATTGTTTAAGCAACATATTCATAAACAATCTACACCGTGGATTAAGTCCGCCTTTACACTCTAATTCGTAAATTCCTTTATTATATTTTTCACCCTCTTTAAGAACCGACTTCTCATCCTCAATTTGTTGTTTTAAAATTAAATTCAAGTCTTTGATTAACTTAGAACGCATTTCTACCGACATCAATTTAATTGGATCTTGATGCATTGGGCATTCGTCAGTCGGATTAGTATAAACAAAATTTTCCCCAGTGGTTGGTAAATTTACCCAACGATATGTATACCAAGCTCCATCATCCGTCTTTGAATAAGATTCAAGTCCACGTTTAATAATTCTACAGATAGTAGATTTAGAAGATCCCACAGGTCCATGAAGAAGACAAACACGTTTTTCTGTCCCAAATCCACCTGCCGCTCCATGAATAAAATTAACCAAAGCATCTAAAGTTTCTTCTAAACCAAAAATTGGAGAAATCTTATCTTCTGAAAAAAATTTGTATTTTACATAAGTGGTTCTATATCTCTCAAATTCTTCTGTTCCCGGAGCAAGAATCATATCTAAAATATATTGAAATGAATTACGACACAATCTCGGTTTTTGATACAATTTTTCAACATACTCTTCAAAAGACATTTCTTCATTAAGAGTATTGAATGCATCTTTGTTGTATAAATTCGCGTATTTTTCAAATTTGCTAATCTTTTCAGGTTCCATGCCTTTATTCCTTTATTAATGTTGATAATCAACTTTACAATATTAGAATAGCAAATTTAAAAACTTTCTGTCAAGATTAATTTAAAACTATTTTAGTTTTTTTCCCATAAGCAGATGAAAAAGTTAAAGAGTTAATGGGAATCTTTCTACCTTCAAAGTGGTTCTTATTTAACAAATGATCGCAAGAACCCTTCTTAACATAAGCAATTGTACAATGTGGGACATATTTATCAAATTTTGATGTATAGTCCATTTTTTTAAATTCTGTATTTAATTCATGTAAATAATCGCTATAGACACTTATCTTTAACACATCATAATCATTACTTTCAAATTTAGAGATTTTTCCTAAGGTTATATCAAAAGGTTTAATCTTATCCGTAATCTTATTGATGTCTTTGACATTGTTAGTGTGAAGACCGTACAAAACAGTAACGTGAATTTCATCTTCACGTCCCATCCCTCCATCTTCCGCTACAAATAAATCTTTATCTTTAACGTAAGCGTTAGACCAATCTAAAACATGATCCGCGTCTTTTTTATTAAACAACGCCATTACACAAGAAAAACTATGTTTATCGCCCTTCTTTTCTAAAAGCAAGTCCTGTCTGCTGACCCATTCCTTAAAGATAATCATATTTCAAACTTTCCATTTGTAGTCGGAGCAAAACCTCCTCCTCTTTTAAGAAATTCTATAGGAGTTTTTTGCACTGGTTTATTTAAATTAGAATTTTTTCCTAATAAAGAAGTATATTTAGGCAACATTCTTTTTGAGGGAGAAAACATTTTATTTTGAGTAAACAAATTTTTCATATCATTATGAAATAAAGCTAAAGGTATCTCAAATTGCTTTTTAACTAAAAATTCATTAAACGTTTGGAACATTTTTATTCATAGCCTTTTGCATATCAAATCCAATCACTTGAGCAAACTTTTGATTAAGTTTATTAACATCAATTCTTTGAGCAGGATTATTTGTCAAAACATCAGTTGATTTTTTTGTAATCAAATCCATTTTTTTCATAGGATCAAGCATAGAAGCTTTTGAAACAAATTGTGGATCTCTAGATAAACTTTTATTCACTAAATCCCCAATTACAAAATCATCTTTATTTTGAGCCATAGGTACAACTTGTTGTTGCACAAATTCATTCCATTTTTTAAGTTTTTCCATAATAATTATATATTACTTTTCTCTATTAAAAGATGTCTGTTAAAAAACTTTCTTTCCAACAACTTAAAAAAAGATATAAAGGAAAATGCTTTTTTTGTGAAACTCCTGATTACGATGTTTTAGATTGCCATCGCATTTTAGAAGGAGAAAATGGTGGAAAATATACAGATTTTAACACTTTAGTTGTCTGTGCTAGTTGTCATCGAAAAGTTCATGCTGGAACCATTAAAGTCTTAGGAAAACATAGTACATCTAAAGGCTCTTCTAAAATTGTGCATTTTATCGATGAAAATAATAAGGAACAATGGAAATATGAGTAATAACAATAAATATATTTAACCATAGGAGGGTTAAATGAAAACTATATTATTCATTATTGGATGTGGATTTGCCGCCATGATTTTAATCGGTTGTAGAACCACAAATAATTGCACTGTTGATAATTGCGTTTGTAATTGTTGTGAAATGTGCAAATGTTCTGGTGGACTTTGTGATTGCGGTTGCAAAAATGGACACTGCAGATGTGGTTGTAAAGATTGTAAATGTTTAAACTGCTCTAATTTTAATTGCACCGATGGTGTTTGTCGCCCAACAAAATAGTTGTACTAACTCCATCAACCATAGGAGCACGATATGTTTCAGGAACGATTTCTTCACCTATAATCTTCCCTTCATATTGTGCTCCTTTTACTAACACATCTGGTTTACATCTTTGTAAAATTTCTAATGGAGTATCCTCTTCAAAATAAGTAACAAAATCTACAACATCTATTGCCGCCATAACTGCCAATCTCTCTTTCAAAGGTTTAACTGGACGAGATTCACCTTTTAACCTTTTAATACTCTCATCTGAGTTTAATGCAACTACTAACTTATCTCCTTTTTGGGCAGCGAACTTTAATGCTTGAATATGCCCTGAATGAATAATGTCAAAGCACCCATTTTGAAAGACTAATTTAAAGTCACGGTTCAATAAATCATCAGGATTTACGATTTTATTTAACGATAGCTCTGCTGGAGTTATTGCTCTATTATACATCCCTTGAACATATTTCGAACCTGCGTGATAGGCGATCTCTACAGCATCAACCCCTATAAAACCGTGCCCAACAGCCATCGCTAAAAATGCCACAAAACAATCACCAGCACCAACAGAACTTCTAACGCTTACTTTTTGTTCTGGAATATATTCAAAAAATTCATCTTTCCAAATTCCACAAACTGACTTTCCACTATTTGTAATTACAACCGCCTCACAATTTAACGCCTTTTTAAAATAAAGTGACTGTTCTTTCCATTCATTTAAGCCACTTAAATCCTTAGCCTCTTTAGCGTTAGGTTTAAAAATAGTACAACCCTTCCATTTTTTTAAAGAACCACATTTCGGATCAACAATTGTAATTGAATTTTTATAGATCTCTAGATAATTTAAATCTCCAAAAAACCCTTTTCCATAATCTGAAAAAATTACTACATCTTGATTTTTAATCTCATTAAAAGAATCTAATCTAATTGCACTAATTCCAACTTCTGAAAACCCATAATTCGGCTCTTCAATGTCTAAACGAATTATTTGAATTTCTCCTTCCAAATACCTTCTTTTAACAGGAATTTTTATTACATCCCAAGGAAATTCGCGAGCCATTTTTATATTTGTAAATTGTTGCTTTATTAAAGTCTCTCTAAAACTACTATTAATGAAACAATCAATCTTAACATCTACATTAAAATGTTTAAATTGAGCAGCTACATTACCTACCCCTCCAAGTTTAACGTGTGTAGGAGAAGAATTTGTTGTAGACATCACAGGCATTGGAAATTCAGGGGAAATCCTATTAACTTCTATTTGATAATATTCATCAATCATAGAATCGCCAACACATAAAATAGACAACTTTTTTTGCCTATTTTTATCCAATAATATTTGAAAATTATCCATAACCTAAAGAGAGTAAATATTTTTTGAATATAAATACTATATCTATTTTATGATAGATTTCATCTCCAGTTACTGGTATATTTGGCTTATTATATGTTTAATATCATTAGGGACAACTATTTTTATTGAATGGAGACAAAAGCAATCCAAACAATTTGCTGTCACAGGTATGGCGATAATTGGTTGTCTCGTAGCTGCTTTTCAAGCCTTAGGTGCAATATCAGCAATATTAACAATAATTTCACTAATATTAAGATTGATCGTCTGGAAAATTACCAAAAATTAAATCATTTTTTTTCTAATTACATCTAAGTCTTTGAGGTAAAATTTAAGACCAATATCTGTCGTTTTTTGTTCAAGAGCAAACTTATAAATTTCAAATATAGGATTCACTACATCTTGTCCTAAAATTTGACTTCCATAACATAGAATCAATTGATTTGGTCGATGTCGATGAACATCGAGAATATTTACACTTGCTTCTGGGTTATTTGAATTAGCACATTCGATCAAATAGGCGATTGCAGAACTTCTAGAAATTCCTGCTGCACATGAAATCAAAAGCTCTTCTTTATCTTTTCCCCATTCAATACAATCTTTAACCTTATCATATGTAGGAGCACCTTTTTGGGAAGAATTTACTACATCAGCGAAAAGACTAATATGTGAATCTCTACAAAATGATGACAATCCAATCAATTCTATTTCTGAAGCCCCTATAATAATCGCATTATATTTATTTGGAAATTCCAAAACTTTATCTCTTAGCTCTTGCCTTGGCAGAATCAGCATTCAATCCTCCTCAATTTCTTCAAAACTAATATTAAACTGACGCATTTTAAAAATTAAAGAAGCGATTACAAAATCTTCTTTCACCAAAAACCAAACTTCATCCCCGATCTGGTTTTCCGCTCGCAATTTATTTTTTTTATCTTTTTGTGATCGAACTAAGATTTTTAATCTATTGATCAACTCTTGCCGTTCATTAAGCATAATAACCTACTACTAATCATCATAAAAAACTACATTTTTATAATGTAATAAAACTCTTTTATAAGACTTATCTTTAATTTCTAAAAATTCTTCCGCAACAAGTTTCACTTGTTTTGCGTAAATCTTATGACCTTCTACATTAACATACATCCTTCCCTCTTCTTTATTTATGTAATCAACAAGAGTTTGAACAAAATTAACTTTTTCTGGGATTGGGAATTCTGGATAAATTTTATGAGGCATTTTTATCTCCTTCTAAACTTTTATTGTTAAGTCTATTACAATCTCCTCTTTATTTTTTCTTTAATTCTATTCGAAAACATTATTTTAACATTAGTATAATGCATTAAAAAGAAAGACCCACCTACAACATCAACCTTGACGCAATCATCATTTACGTCCTTTATCCCAATTACTGTGTGTTCTTTGCCATCCACTTTTATCCTCACATTTTTTTGTCTACCTTCTTCTTTAAGTAGTTTGAGGTAACTATAAACAAATCTTTGAGCACTTGTCCCTAAATTAATTTGAGGCGGAACTGCATTTTTTACTTCTAACATTTTTATTCTCCTAAAATCTTTCTAAACTTATTTTTAAACAGCGACAGGAATCTCAATCTTAGGTCCGGGATTATAATCAGTTAAAATAAAATCATCCAAAGTATAGCTGAAGATATCCTTTGCTTTTCTGATCTCTAATTTTGGAGAATCAATGATAGGTGTGGCTAGATACTCCTTTGTTTTCTCTATTTGATCAAAATAAATATGACTGTCTGCTGTCATGTGAATAAATTCATATGGAGTACAATCAGTTTGTTGAGCAATCATCATTGTAAGTGCTGCATAAAAGGGCACATTTCCACAACCAACACCCACAGGGTAATCGGCACTTCTCATATAATTTATCAACGACAATCTTCTCTCATCATCTATCAAAATTTGTGTTAGCATATGACATGGTGGAAGTCGCATGCTCGAAACATCTTGTGGATTCCATAATGTCCACAATGTTCTTCTACAAGAAGAATCTTCTTTAATTCTATCAACAACCCACTTTAATTGATCAAATCCATTTTTCCCATATAAATTTAAATTAATCTTTGATCCACAAGAATAATCTTCAATAAACGCTTTGTTTGTATAAGCGGGTCCACCTATACCATTTCCATAATGTCCGCCAAAATGACGCAATTGAAATCCATAAACTGGACCAAAAGCTCCTTCGGCATAACCATGCTTTTCTTCAAATTCTTTATCAACCCAAGGGTTCCAAAAATTACATCCTAAATTTTGAAGATCTTTGTTGTTTGAAGACCCCGAAAGAAACCAAAGAAGTTCAGCGAACACACTTTTTGGCCAAACTTTTCTACGAGTTAAAAGAGGAAAGACTCCCTTATCTAATCGATATTTTTTACACATTCCAAACACAGATAAGGTTTTAATTCCAGTTCTTGCATTAGTTCTCGAAACACCATCTTCAAGAATTTCACAAAGAGCATCATCATAAGGTTTCATTACGTACATATTATTACTCTACTATTTCAAATGAACGTTTTAATCATCGCAAAAAATACACAAAATTGGCAAATGTTTGCTACATGGTTTACTGCACATCAGCAATTTACTGATTCAAAATTCACTTTATGCATTACACAAAGTGAAGAAACTCCATTTATGTTATTTCAATGGGCTAAACGTTTAAAAATTCCTCATTTTTTTTGTAAAAATGAATTCGCTGACCCAATTGCAAATCACCTTTCTTTAGCAAAAAAAGCAATTGACATAAACTTTTTAGACAAAGAAACACCATTTTTAATGTTATCAGATCTGATGATTGTAAACAATACTGATTTCGAACGAATTTTGTTATTAGACGAGAACTCTGGATTTATTCCTGATCCAAAAGAAATTGACAAATTAATAAATGAAAGAATGTTAAAAAATTTTGAAACGAAAGATGTTTTATCTGTAGAGGTTAAAGAAAAATATGACATACACCCGATTGCAAGTTATAAGAAAGGGTGTGGCAGATGGATAAATAAATTAAAAGGTTGCCCATTTAGCAATGCCGCTGGACTGGCAACAGAGGATATGACAATTAACGAATTTTTAGTAATCGATTCATGGAAAAAAATGACACCTCTATACCAAGCAACAGCTTAGGAGTTAAATGTGAAAAGAATCTATAACAACAACGAACCTGACGACTTTTTCGAAAAAGACTTTATGGAAAATATGGAGGGTATGATGGGTGACGATGACGACGACGACGATGACGATGATGATGAATATTATGAAGAATCTACAACATATATTGATAAAGACGCTTTAGGCGACTTAATTAGCAGCAGACTTGAGGAAGTAATTAATAAAGATAGCAACCTTTTACTTGCTGTTGGGCTTGCTCAAAAGAAAATATTTTGGAGATTTTACCCTGAACGATTACAAATGCAAATTATTGAAAGAATCTATGAGAAGTTAATGATTATTAGGAATTCTTCTTCTTAGGAATTCTTCTAACAGGTTTAGAGAAAATTGGTCTAGCAAATGAAGCGACACATGCCGTGCTCGTCCCTGTTTCTTTCAACACCCATGAATGAAATGTTGGATATTCTGTATGTGACATCATAGGAGGCATTCCGCCCATTCCACCACCCATTCCACCCATTCCACCCATCATTCCACCCATCATTCCGCCACCTGAATTCCATCCCTGAGCTTTAAGGGCTTCGACTGTCTTTTTACTCACTTCTTTTGAAAATTCTAATTTGTCCCCTTTATAATCATTTCCATTCAAATCCTGTATTTTTCTAGGATTTGTAGCATATACTGTAATTTTAAAGATATTGTCATTATCACCAATAGGTTCCACTCTAACATCTGTCGGACCAAGAACCTTGACGCCGTCTTCTGGAAAAATTATAGGACTATGGCATAGGAAAGTTTTAGTTCTATCTACTTCTTTGGCATCTTGATCACTAATACCTAGTTCTTTATTTAAAACGCTAGAATCATTACGGGTTTCCTCTTCGTTATCAGGATTTTCTGGAGAAGCTCCAATTCCCATAGAAGGAACAGCCTCGTTCTCAATATAGTCGTTAAATTTCATCATATTTTATTTATCTCTACAATACATAATTATAAGCAAAAGGTTTGAGCTTTATGAATTTTAAAAAATATTACTTTGAAGAAGAAAATTTAGATTCCAAAATCAACTCTTTATTAGATAATCATGATTTTACATTGTTTTTTAAAAAAGACAATGAAATTTTTGGTTCTAAAGAAGAAGGAAGAGTTGTTTTTGCTAAATTAAAAACATCTGATTCCGATGTTCCTGATGGTTGGTTTGAAGAAGCTAATTTTAGTGCTGACAACTTAAGCAGACTTATAAATGGAGAAGAATCTACTCATCTATTCGGCAAAAAAGACTTATCTAAAATTAAGGTTTTAGATAGAAACAAAGCTTTTGATGAACTTAAAAAAATAATCAAAAATAAAGATTTTTGCGATTCAACAAAGCTAAATAAAACAAAACAAGTTGCAAATTTCATCCAAGCCGTAGAGGATTAAGGAGAAGATTATGGCAGTAAGCGTGTTAGAACTACAAAGCCTTTATCATGAAGCTTTAACAAGAGAAATTGTCGAAAAAACTAGAAGTTGTGGTTTGACTTGGAGTCATTTAGGAGGAACTTCCTTTAAAGCAACTCAAACAGTTGACTCTGTGATTTGGGATTTTTATGTGTCAAAAACTCAGATTGGAAGTTTAACTTACAAATACGCACTAGATGTTAAAAAGAATTTAACAGCTTATGTTTCTATTAGTGACGGAAACTTACCTCACACAGGGCGTGACAGCGTTGTTAAAGACCTTTATGAGATTGTTGAAGTTATAACCCTTGAACTAGATGCTAAATTGAAAGAAGCTTTAGATGTTGTAAAAAGTCTAAGCGATTGTTCCACATGAGTTTTTTTGAAAAATCTAATACACAAAAATTTCGTTGCTTTGTATGCGGAAAACAATACGAAGCCTATGAAGAGTATAAAACACACATCATCACAGAACATAGTGAAGGACGAGAATATATAACTTGTCCTGACTGTAAAGCTCCTGTGCGGCACTTGCCATCACATTACAAAGCAAAACATCCACAAAGAATAATGCCTAAAAACACCCAAACAAAAGTGTCTGTCTGGCATGATTTCAGTTCTAGTGGGAAAAAGAAGAAAACTAAAACTCTAAATTTCGAACAAGGATATTTCGAAAGCAACAAAATGAATGGCAACCTATATTATTATCGTTCAAGTTATGAAAGAGAAATATATGATCTTCTCGAATTTGATAAAGATGTTGCCGCTTATTATGCTGAACCTATTCAGATCCCCTATTGCCATAAAGGTGAATGGCATAAGTATATACCTGATCTACGCGTAGAATACATCGATGGCTCAGTTGAAATATGGGAAATTAAACCTGCGAGCCAAACACATTATGAAATCAACAATTCAAAATGGTCTGCTGCTAATAATTATTCCGAAAATCATGGATGGAAATTTAATGTTATTACAGAGGTTGGAATTGGAAAATTAAAACAAAAAATAAAAAAACAACAAGCTATTTAAATATTTTTTGTATTTCCTAAAGTTATATGAAATAACTTAGCGTATCCCTCAGGAGGCTTCAAATCATAAACTTCATTCTTAAGCCCTAATTCTTCTCTAATCACTTCTATATCTTTAGAAACTACATCTAACCAATAATAAAATTGACTATTTCTAACAACTGAATTGTATTTGAGTTGAATTATTTTACCTTCATGCTTATGCCAAAATTGTCGATTTGAAGGAAAATCTTTTTCTTCTCTGACTATTGTGACATGAGCAGGATATCTTTGGCGTGTCACATTTTTGCTCTTAGGAATCAATGAACGATAAAAATCTACAATCCCTTGATCAACATAAGCAACCACGTAATATTCATAATATCTAATTATTCCAGTTGTCTCATGCCACATTTTAACACACCTAATAACAAGAACTTGCAATCAATCCACAACCATCCAATGACCACTCAAAAGCTGTCTTCGACTCTTTTCCTCCACAATCTACAGTAAATGTTAAAATTTCTTCGAGGTCAACTTCCCGAATATCCAATTCTTCCAACGGAAGAGGTAAATCTTCAACATTAACCTCATTTAAAGATTTAGCCTCTATGAACTGATTAACATATATTAAAGAAGCGTCATCTCTGTCATAGGCTGCAATCCACCAATGTTCCCCATCGCAAATTTCCCAAACTTTTATTTCTTGCATAAAATACTCCATTAAATTATGAATATCTTCATATTTTTGATATTATCTCAAATTCCAACTGAAACATTGTTTATCTCAGTCAATAACGACTTCAACTCTCAATTGATCCAATCTGAGTTAACTCGTGACTGGACCAATTTTAACCCATCCACAAATTTAACAAAAGCCCAAATTGATAATTTTAAAAAAGAAGGTCAAAAAATAAATGAACTTCGAACATCCTTGAATTTGAAGTTTGAATTTGTACAACAAGAAAAAGCTCCAATTGGAGTTAAAGTATTGTCTTATAAATTTGGAAAATATGACGAATGGGAAGAAATTGACAAAAGAGCATTTAAATCAAGTTTATTCCCATTACTTACTGTTGAGTACCTTCGAAAAGAAAGATACAACCATTTTTACCAAAAACAAATCTCTTTAAAAAATGAAGAAATTTATAATCAATATCATATTGATTATAATAATTGGGAACAAAAATCAAGAAAAATTTTGGGAGTAGAAAGAGGTGTATTTTTTAAACACAAAATAACAGAAACTCAAGCTTATGATCAAGAAAAAAGAATGTGGATGATTGTAGCTTATCCAAACACCAAACATGAAGATTTGCTCCGAATTTATAGCAGTGGTAAATACACTAATTATCATCAGAAATATGAAGGTTTAGAATCAATTACAATTTATGATAAAGGGGAACAAAGATCTGCTGATCCAAATCTCATTCCCCCTCCCCCAAATCGACCTAGACCCATCATGTATGTTCCGCCTGATCCGCCTTGGGAAGAATCAATTTTCCATTCTCCCATAGAGTAAAATTTTCCTTAATTTTTTCATCTTCATAATGAGCGGTTTTCATACGGTAACATTCTAAAATCACATCATCAAGGACAGTCTCTGCTGTTAATGCTCTTCGAAATGCAATAACTGCATCTTTATCATTTCCTTGTATTACCGTATTTAATGTTTTCATTACTCTAAGAATACAGCCTTTAGTATATGTTCTAAACTCGTATCCTGCTACAGGAACATCTTTGGCATCTCCAAGAATACCCCAATTGACACACGAAATTACATAATTCAAATCTCCTGCAGACGCTACTAAAGAAGCGGCTTTATCTGCCAAAGCAGATAATTTCGCTTTTTTTTCTGGATTAAATGAATACGAATTAAATGCTTGATTATTATGATGCGGGTGTCTTGCATATGCTAACGCTGTTCTGTTAACCCAGAACCCAAAAAATTCTGCCTTAACATGTGGGGCTTCAGAGCCAAACATAATTAATTCAATCGTGTTCAAAATCACTTGTTCAAACTTGGGTCTATCCACCTGTTTTGTATAAGGCATTTTTAATTCTTTCTAATAAGTAAATTGGTAAGCTTCTACATATGGGAGGATGAATTTATCAATTCTTTGATAAAATTCATCTAAAGATGAATCATTTCTGATGAAAATGTGAAAATCTTTAATTTCATCTGGTGCCATCTCATTCGCAATAGAATCCAATAAAGTAACTGGCTCTTCTAAATTTTTCAAACACCATTCAACATAAGGTCTAATAAGTGCTTCTGATGGATTTGGATCATCATTTAAAAAATCAGGTCTTCCAATTAAAATATTAATTCCACCTTCTTGTTTTATTCTCTTAAACTCATTTGGATATCTTACATCCGATATAATTATCGGAATCCCTTTTTTAGAAAATGTTTTATTGATCCAAATTTTTTCTCTAATTTTTCTAAATCCATCCCCAATCATTTGAAGACCTTGTCGAATAGGAATATCAAAACCCTCAGGAATTTCTTTTTTAACTTTCCACTCTTCAATAAATGCTAAATCTACTCCAAAATTATCACAAAAAACTTTTTTAACTTCGTCCGCAAATCCCGTTCTTTTCCAACAAGCGAAGCCTTCTTTTTTATTAAGTTTTTCACAAAGATAATTTGCTAAAGTATCTTTGCCCATTCGCATACCACCAGCCGCTCCGATAACTTTCATAAATTTCCTTTATCGAGTTTTAATCTTAAATAGATTAACAAATCATCAATACTTGTGTCAAGCCCTTTATAAGATAATTGTTCTGGAGTCATATTTTCTAAAGATTTTAATAAATTAGATAATTTTATATCTTCAAAAGGAATTAAATGTTGCCTTATTAAAAATAGAACTAACCCCTTCTCTAGAAATCCTTTAGTTATTTGTCTTTCAACTTTTACAAAAACAACAGGATTATCTATATCAAATTGCTTTTTTGGAACAGAAGGATGGAAATTTAATCTATTTTCAAAAATTACACTCCATACAAATCTCTGAAACGGACCATTGTTTAACATAGCTCTTTTCAGAGAATCCACTTTATCTAAATGCATTCCCGGAATATCTTCATGAATTTCTTTAAAAGATTTATTAAGTTTTTCCACAGGATCCCAAGCACTTGGCAAACAGACATGAAAATAACATAGACGATCTGTGTTTGCTTGAAAAACAACAATATCTTCTTGTACCCTCATTGCCAAAGCATCTAAATTATTTGGTAAATTTAGCATGTTTGGATACTCTTCCGTCAATTTATCTCTGACAAAATTTGTGATAAATTGATGATCGTTTTTAGTATAATCTTGATCATATGCACAGCCATTACACGTCTGTGAATCAATAGCGTTATATTTGACAAATTGATACATTTTTAAATTGTTGTCAATTTGAAAAAACTTATTATCTATTTCCCCATTACCAAAATCATGAGATAATGGAAATAATCCGGGTAAAACATTATACCCATTTAAATAAGGATGATACATAAAACCGCCTAAGTATTCAAATTATCAATTATCGACTGTAACTGTTGTTTTCCTGAAACTCCTACCAATCTGTTTACTTCCGCTCCATTTTTAAAAAAAATAATTGTTGGATAAGCCCTAATATTATTTTTATTTACTAATTCTGGAGAAACATCACCGTCTACTTTTGCAATAACCGCTCCAGTCAATTGTTCTAATATAGGAGCTAACATACGACAAGGACCACACCACGTTGTGTAAAAGTCAACTAAAACAACAGAATTCGAATTGAGAGTAGAATCGTAATTAGATTCATTTAATTTTATTGACATATAAAACCTTTCTACTATAATAATTAAAGTATGGAAAAAATTTGTAAAAACTGTAAACTTTTCAATGTATCTAAAAATGAGTGCCGAGTAATTATTCTTCATGAAGGAGAAAAAATAAATATCCCCGTTGAGGCTGAGGATCCCTGTTTTTTCGAAACAGAAAACTACTTTAACCCACATTCTAATCAAATTGAAAACTTTAATGAAATTAAAGAAATAAAAATTTGGGTTGAAGATGAATCTGGTAATAAATCAACAAACGGAATAGTGAAAATCGAATACCCAAAAGAACTAGATATATACAAAGATATTTAGTCTCATACATCTTGATATTCTTCCCATTCTTTTAAAGCAACTTTCGAAATTTCTCTAATTACAATTTCTCTATCACACAAATAAATCCCTGCACAACTAAAACAACCTATTTCTAACAAATAAAAATTACCTTCTTTTGTTTGACAAATATCGACTACCCACGCTTTATCTGGATAATAGTTATCTGCTGCTTTCTGAGCTAATATCATAGCTTCTAATGGGTATTCTGCCCTATATTTAATCCCCACATCATTGCGATATTGACTCCCGGTCACAACTTTCCCATCAACTACTATAAAACGCCATTCGCCAATAAGATTTCTAGGTTCTGCTACAACAATTAATGTCCCTGCGTCGAATTGCCCAAATCCAATTGTATCTAGAAATTTTTCATAGGTTTCTTTATAAACTAAAGTTCCTGTGAACGATTTTCCTCCATAATCAGGTCGCATAAAAACAACATTATCTATTCCAAGTTTTTCATATATAAATTCCTTTTGTCTTAACAACTCACCAAAAGGAATTATCATATAATTAGAATTTAACAAATATTTCCCAAGTGCAGGATAATAATTTCTACAATCATATGCTTTTTGATTATAATACACTCCCGGAATCCATTTAGATTTTTTACGAATTAAATTTGCATGTCCTATAGAACCATAAAATACCACACAATCATTTTCTGTGTATTCATTAAACTCTATATCGTCTTTAAATGGTTCATAATCAACAATTTTAAATTCCATACCCTGTCGCTGAATCTCTTCGGCGATCAAATGAATATTTTCTTGAAACGTTCCTTTTCCCAATAACCATTTAACATTCATAATGATGCTCTAATCTTTAACAAATTAGCCTCTTTAAGCATTTCATTCGCAGCTTTAACTGTTACTTTCAATACCTTGGCTATCTTTTGAGAATCCATCATAATAAAATCATCAACACTTTTAACCCCCGATTGCCATAATTTTTCTGCTCTTACTTTAGCGACTTCTGGAATTTGACACAAATTCAATAAATGTTCGGGCACTCCATACATAATTCTCTTTTGAAGCGTATTAAGATACTCTTGTTTTCCCCATCGAGAATTCATGGAATCAATAGCCTTTAACACTTGCATCATTCTATCTGAATCAACTTTAAGTCCTGCTTGCAACCCAGAAAAGGCTTCTACATTATATTTGCCCATAATTATATTGTAATAAGCGTAAGCATGCTTAATTACAGAGTCTGTATAATACTTGTCTCCATATTTTGCTTTAATCATAGCTGAAAAGGTCGCCATTTGTTCCTTTTCGTCTCGACTTACAAATCCCCATCTAAATGAATCAACATTACCTAAAGCTAAAGCTACTGCATGTTCATCATTTTCTCTATGGTTATCAAATATGTCTTTAAAGTTTCTTCTCAAATCAGACACATCAAAAGGAGAATAATAAAAAATGGAAGCTATCTTACCAATATTAGTCGCTTTATATTCTCCGTTCTCGACTGTAATTGCAAAACAAGCAACAAGTTGATCAATGACCGAATCTATTAATTTGTCATTAAAACCATGATCTTGAAAATGAGCTAAACTCTTTCTAAACCATTTATGGAAACCATCTTTTGTAGTAATGCTCTTACTATAAATTTCACTAACGACATGAAAAGCTAAAACCTTATAATGCGGTTTATCTTCCGTCCCAACATAAGAAAGTATTTGTGATTCTATCTTTGTTTTCTTTCTTAATCTAGCAATTGATTCCTTTTTTGTAGACTCTGGTATTAGAATATATGCATCACCTTGCGGATCAAAAGCGGGACGCCCTGCACGTCCTATCATTTGTTGAATATCGTAGTTTTCAACCTCTGTCAACCCTCTATGAATACCTGTGATAATCACGCGTCTTGCAGGCAAGTTTAAACCCCATGCCAATGTGCTAGTTGCAACAAGAACTCTAAAATTTGAATCTTCTTTAAACTTTTTTTCTAATTTTAATCTAGTCGCTACCCCTAAATCAGCATTATGAAATTCAGCATCGATTTTATGTCTTTTAAGATGTTCGACCATTAACTTGCCAGTTTTTTTTGTATGTACAAAAACTAAAAATTTATCATCAGTGTAATACTCGATTATCCCTATAGCTGCACCAACTTTTTGAGCTTCTACTTGATCATATTTTCTGTCCCCGTCATAATAACATTCATAATGAACATTTAATGGGCACGGACGATAACTAGACTCCAAATAATAAGTTTTTCGTTTTGTTAGTTTGCAAATCCATTCACAAATTTCATCAACATTAGGCATTGTTGCTGACAACAAAACTATACGAACATTCGGATTAATCTCAACCATCTTCATCAAGGCAACTTCAATATGATCGCCTCGATTAGGGACTGTTAGTAAATGAGATTCATCAAAAACAATAACTCCCACTTGTTCCAAAAAATGGCTTTTTTCTGATTCTTGATTTCTACAACGGGAAGCAAGCATTTCAGGAGTCATTACAATAACATCTGCATCATTTAATTCTTCTACACGTCTTTGTGTAAGTCTAAAATCTCCTGTGCAAATTGAAATGTTTAAACCATAAAAATGATGACTTTCATCCGTCCAATCTAATTCTTTTTCTTTTGCTAAAGCTTTTAAAGGACCAACATATAATGCTTTCCCTTTATTTTTTCTAATTTCATGTGTCATAAAAAGTTCAGACATAACCGTCTTACCTGCTGATGTAGCAGCAGCTATAGCGATATTATCTTTTGTCTCATAAATCTTGTTTGAGACAATCGAACTTTGAACAGGGTTAAATTTATTAAATTTCCATTTAGCATATGGAAATTCTTTTGTATCTAAAAGAACTTCTGAGTCTGCTATTTTTATAACTTCTGCTGTCATGGTTAAAATTAGTTTCTTGTACGAATATTAATTTTTCGTTTTTCAAACTCTGAGCAAACTACTTTTTGCAAAGCATCACAAAGATCATAAATTTCCCAACAATTAGAAGCAGATCTAAATAAATTATCTATATTGTGATGTTTAGACCCATTTCTTCCAACATAATCTAAAACATCCGCTAAATCGTCTTGTAAACGCTCTACTAGTTTTGACGACAAAAAACTAATTTCTTCATCAGAAGAATTTTTAACAAACTCTATTAAAACAGCGTCTTGATTTACTTTCATTTACATTACCTACCTATGAATTTAATTGAAAAAACACAATTGGAAAAAGTCTTATTAAGTAATTGGGCTAATTTTATAAACAAAACACAATTAATTAAGACTACACTAGAAAAGGTCAGTTTTACCAATTTTAGAAAACTACCACAAGATGAAATTCCAGCCAGAAATTTAAAAATTCAAATAACGAAATTTGAACCTAAAACAAATCATTTTTTGCTTTGGATCGAGTTTTCTGTCCCTAAAGAAAATGGGGTCGTTATCGGAGAACATGAAGCTGAACTTACGCTTTCCGGTGAATTAAAAATCGTTGAAACTAACGGAACACATTTTGTTCTTAAACAACATTAAATCTTCTAATCACACGACCTTCTGAATCTTGAAATTCATCATTGTATAATAATTTATCTTCATCTTGTTCGAATGTCAACCCTAAATTATAAGAGTCTATTATTGTGGAATTGTTTTCTTTTGAAGCTAAAACATAACAATAGTTATCGGCTTTTACTAGATCTCCTCTTTTATTCTCTTGGATAATTCCAATTTCTAAAACGAAACCATCTGGCAAACATAATTCGACCTTACCTTCTTCAAGTAAGTGAGTAATCAACAAACTTTGCAGCTTTTTAACTTTAACGTTGTTCATATCAGCCTCATTTGTAATTAAAGATATTGTATTTAAAACCCTCATAGGTCGTAACCTCTGCTCCTTCATTTGGAGGAATAATTTTTCCATCTATTGTTCTTACCGTCCAACAATAATACTTTTTACCATCTCTAAATATCTCTGTGTAGGAAAGATGCTCTTCTCCTAAAAATTTTTTACCTAATTTACAAATTAAATTAAATGGCAAAAAAGGAGAATAGAAAGATTCTATCTGAAGAGATTCAGCATAATAATCACCAAAATCTGATTTATTGTAAATCAGGACCACCTCGTATCCATCAATTATAACTATATGCTTTTTAAGAGGCGTAATTATCAACTCTTCAGAGAGCGGTACAAGCGGAAAACTGTAAGGCACAAGAATATTTGCCATATTCTTCATTTCATTGATGTGACGACCCAGAGTTTCTTCCATATAGATATTTATTTAAAATAATCAAAAAGCGTATAGACAAAAAATGTTTTTTAAATTAAATTACATTGTCCAAATTATTAGGAGAATATATGCCCAATTTTTTAATGATTAAAACTCATGATAATCGAAAAATTATAACTGAGACTCAAAATGCTCGACACATTGAAAACTTATTAAAAACCTTCAATCTTGAGTTATTTTTAATACAAGCCTCCAACAACACAAAACCCGCCGATCTCAATAAAATAGCTCATTATATTTGTGATTCAAACATTGATATGCAAATTAAAGATTTTAAAATAAAATCTAAAGTTTATCCAAAAATAAATAAGACAAACATAATTAAAGAATATATTAAAGATTTAATACTATCTAATGATGTTGTTTCAATAAAAAATATTAAAGAAAAATACAAAGCATCCGATGCTACAATTTACAACCAGTTTAATGCCGCTAGAAAAGAATTAGAAAATAACAATATTGAAATTATTAAATTAGGAGCAGGAAAATATTGTCGCCTCTATCGACCCAAGAATTGATTGAAATTGCCCTTATTTACAAAGATTATGAAAAAGAAGGGTTTGATCAAAATAATCAAACCCTTAAAGAATATGCCGATAACATATGTAAAATTCTCGGCTCCAATGTTGAAAAATATTATAATTCAAATTGGAGCCGAGGTTTCTAAATCATTCTTCTTCCTCTTCCTCTCCATCAACTTCTATCAAGTCACCATCAACATCAAAAGCAACATCCTTCTCTTCAAAATCACCACTACTAGAACTCCCAAGAGCCGCCTGAAAATCTGCTAAATATTCTTCAACCTGCTCTTTGTCATCGGCATCAATTAACTTAGGGCAATCCAAAACTACTTGAACAGGAACATCATTTCTAGTCTTATTAGCGGTAAAAATATATTCAGTTTGACCTTCAGGAAGGTAAGCATCCGCTACTTTGTATCTACCTGATTTAACTTGCTCAATTCTTTTAGCTTCTCTTAAAGATTGCAGTAGTCCAGTTAGCGGATCAATCCCTGATTCGAAATATAACTTGACATCTTCAACAACAATAAAAGGTCTATGAGTTTTATTCTTAATGTTCTTCACCTGTAGGTTAATGCCTGCAAATGTCTCTAATTTTTTGTTCTCAATCTTCTTTTTAGCAGAAGTTCTCAAGCGACAAGAACAGTAGAACTCAAGAGATTTTCCTCCACCACCTGTTGTTTCAGGGTTTCCAAACATTATCCCTATTTTTTCGCGAATTTGATTAATAATGACAACAGTAATATTTAGTGGAGCTAAAACAGCTTGTAATTTTCTAAGTTCGTTACCACAAATTCTTGCACGTTCACCCGGCTGTTCTTTTCTTCCTACAATTTTCTTCCAATCCGAAGCTTTATAATCTTCGGGTAAATCATTTTCTTTCAATTCTCTTTCACATGGTGAAACAGCGATTGAATCATAGATGGCTACAATTGGTACATCAATTGGATACATAGTCCGAACCTCTTTTGCGACAGTATGAATCTTTCTAAACGTTGATTCCAAAGAAGTAGGAGCATACCAAAGAACTTTATTTAAATTCAAATGATTTGCACGTTCCATAAATTCATTATTTGTAGCATTTTCACAATCTAAAATAAAAGGAACGCCATTTAGTTTTTGGCAACCATGTAAAATATTATTTGCAAAAAGAGATTTACCAGAGGAGGATGGTCCAAAAATTTCTGTAATTCTACCACCGGGTATTCCTCCTGTAATATACTTACCTGAACATTGATAATTTACTGCTAAATTTCCTGTATCTACAAAATATTTAACTGAAGCCATCTCACCTAAAACTTCACCCCCTGTTGCTTTTGCTAATTTAGCAAAAAGATCTTCATCATTCTGTGTCGCTTTTTTTCTAGCCATATTTAATAATCCTTTTATAAGTTTTCTACATTATCGTAAGATTTAATTTTACACTTAAATCATTTTTTTTCAATCTCAATTTTTTTACCAAAAGATCCCCAAATATTGTCATTAGGTAATTCTTTCTTATTCACAAAAGAATTACTCCACTTTTCATAAAATTTAACATAATTTTTCTTAATATAGTTCAATACTTCTGCGTTAAAATTTACAGTTTTGTTTCCATAATGATGAACTAAAGGGGTGTATAAAGCATAAATTTTTTTCCCGCCCTCTTTTAATCTTAGAGATAAGTCAACATCTTCGAAATATGCAAACTCAAAACTTTCATCAAAAAGACCAAAATCTTTGTAAGTTTGGTTTTTTATTGCAAAAGCCCATCCTAAAATATAATCAACTTCTTCTCCAAATCCCACAGTATTACCTAACAATTGGTCATCTAAATAACACCCTAAATATCCTACTTGAGAATATCCTTTATCTAAATAAGTACATAATGCATTTGTCCAACCCTCAAAAACTTCCGTATCTGAATTTAAACATATAATTACATCTTCCTTCACATCTTTTGCCATTAAATTATTCGGAACAATAAAACCTAAATTCTCTTCACTTCTATATCTCGTTGAAAGCTCTGGACAAGATCCGTTATCCCAAAGATAAACCTTATAATTGTCAGTGTGCCTTTCGATAGACGACAAACAATTTTCTAAATATTCATGTTGATTATGTGCAACTATCAAAATTGCCTTTGAATAATTTTCTGTTTTAAAAGTTTCAGATTTTAATTCCAAAGGATAAATTTCTTCTCTTTTAGAAAAAACACGTCGTGGTTCATTCGATAAAACCCCCCTCCAACAATGCCAATTACATTCCCAAGAACAAGTATGCTTTTCTAGCTCCAAATCATACCAAGCTGTAAAAGAGTCGCATGTGGCACACTGTGCTATATCTCTTTTTTCTAATTTTGTATAACCAACATCTGAATTTGTTTCAAATTTCAATTTCGTTTCCTTTCAATAAAAAAAGCCAACGAATTTCGTTGGCTTTTTCAATCATGAAAAATTATTCATTTTGAAAGTCTGCTAAGTCTTTCAAATAATCTTCACTATCAATTCCTAAATCTTCCGATGAAGGAGAAGATACTGCTGCTTCTGTCAGAATATTTTCTGGAACAGAAACCGATGTCTTACTTCCATGATTTTTTCGCATCTCATCTGCAAATTGATCTGCATCATAAGATGCACCTGCTACCGTGTCATCAGGAATAATACCTCTAGCAATCGCTAGTTGTTTCTTAATTTCTTCAATATCTTTAATTGTTCTGAACTTCGTTAGATCAATCATATTCTCAGAAACAAAACTTACTAATTCCGGATCACCTAACGGTGAAGATTCACGGGCAAAAGTAGAGCGATCATAATTTGGAAAACCAGATCTTATATCCTTACGAATAATAAAATCGTATCCAGTTTTGATATTAGTGATATCACCTAGCCTTTCTTGTGGATCCTCACTCACAATTGCTCGTAAAATCATCTGATGAAGCACTTTACCCACCGAAAGAACTCGCGGTCCAACATTAGTTTTAGTCTCACCATCAACAAGCATTTTTCGAACCAATGCATTGTAGTAATATCTTTCAGCGGGCTTATAAAGCCTAGCTTCATCCTTGAGTTTCTTAACTTCTTCTGCGTCTTTGCCTAATTTCTTTTCAAGCTTATCAATTGTCGGCCAATAACTATTGTAGTGATCACAAATAGGACATGGAACATTTCTATCATACTTACCATTTACTAATGGTCGTGGACAATTAATCTTCCGATCATTCAAAGTATGAATTCTATTGTATTGAAACAATTTTCCACCTTTAATTGGAGGAAGAATTCTAATCGTCAAACTATCGCCAGCCTTCATGTCTTGAATAGGAACAAATTGATCTTGAAAAGCTCCCTTGCCTCCAAGTCTATTATTTTCTTCTTCAATATCGCCAACATCTAAAGAACCAAATTCTGCCATAGTAATTTTCTCCGTAATCTTGTTATTTGTATTTGAGATTCTTATCTCTAAGAACCAACATAACAATATTCGAGAATGAGGTCAATAGACTTTAATGAAAAAAAAATTTTCTTAAACATTAGGCTTAAATGAACAATCTGCCGACCCACCAATTCCAATTTTTTTATCTTCTGCTTTGACTACATCGACGACTGCAGCATCTTTTTTTTGTTTTTCAACAACTTTCTGATGTAAAGCTTCTGTTTTTTCTTTAAGAGTAATATTTCCTTGCTCTTCCAAATCTTGATTCAATTGTTCTCTTTCTTGAAATTGCTTTTCATGTTCCAACTCCAAAGCTCTAAGAATTTCTGCATTTTTTTGAAGTTGAATCTTTGTATCTTCTGGGAGCTTATTATAGATTTCATCCATTTTTTTCTCTAATTTTTCAAACTCCTGCTGTTCCTTTTTGAACTTTCTTTGCTCCCTAAAAGCTAATAACTGCTCTCTTGATGCAGCTTTAATTGCTTCTCGACGTTTCTCAAGACGTTCTTTTACTTCTTTCTCTCTCTTTTTCTTTTTCAATTCTCTTCTCTTATTAATGCTCACTTCATCTCCTTAAACTTGGAACAGACATATCGATTTTTTCTTGTCCAGCTACTGGCAGATTTCTATACTCTAACGGAATCTCTCTTGGGGCTTCGTCATAAGTTAGTTTAATTCCTTGTGCTTTCGGGCTGCTGGAAAACCCTCCGTCAACTTCATTATCTCCATACAAAGTGATATTAGCAGGAACAAAAAATTTATCACTTACTGTGACGGTTTTACCATCATCATCAACAGTTGTGAAAATCTGTCCGTAAGTTAACCCTAATGGATGATCTTCAATTAAATAAATTGGGTATTTATTTTGAACTGTAAATTTGAGTTTCTTTTGTCTAGCTTCATGTAAATTTTGAATTTCTGGATCAAAAACCATGTAAGATTTTATATTTGCTTTATTTGAAGCTCTATTTGCTAAATTATTAGGTGGAAACTTATTTTTTGAAATTGATTTTTTAACTTGTGGTTCTATTTCATCAATCTCATCAATCTCCACAATTTCATCAATCTCCACATCAATTTCTTGCCCTGTGATATTAAATCTTTTTCCTTTAAGAATCAAACCTTTACCATCCATAGGTTCTTTAAAAGATATTTTTTTCTTAGTGTATTCGAAAATATCAACATCAATTATCCAAATATCTCTTCTAGCCAATTGAGACATGATAACTGTTGCTAATTTAGAAAGAGGAATTTCTTGAAGGGCTGTCCCTACAGTTTTTTTTATTTCTTTTATTTCTTCTGAATATTTGCCATCTGGCAAACGTTCATGAAATTTATAAATTACTTCGTATCCCATAATAAATTATAATAGTAAATTTTAAACAAAAGCAACAAAATCTAAAGGCACTAAACAAACACTTTCTGTTAAAACTTCAGTAATTAGCCCGCCTTCACCTTCTCTTCTCAATGTTAAACAATATTGATTATGATAAAATGACCAAAATATCTCTTCTACAAACATTGGATGTGGTCCATAATTTTGAATAATTTTTGACCAACTATTCAAATATTTACTCCTTCTCCAATAAACAGAATCACCTATCTTAAACAATTTACATTTCTTAATATTTTGTTCAACCCAATAATTCATACAATATTATATCTATAAAAATAAAAAAAAGAACTAAAATTAACGCAATTTTAGTTCTTTTCAGGTTTTATGCCTGTTGGAGGTTTGTTTGTTTTCTCACTAGTATATCAATGATCCAAAACCCATATAAACAATTGCCTCACCTCAACTAAAGGGTTGAAACATCCATATGGGCAGTTTCAGTCCTTTTTTTAGTTAGGTAAATAGACGAACAATAATATATATTTGTAATAATGAATAATGAATTACCAATATTTTTAAGTTCTGACAGTTACGGGAATTTTTCTATAATAATTCGCGGAAAAAGATATGATTTTGAAAGAACTGATACTGTCTATCATGACAGATGGAAAAGACTTTTAAAGTCTAAAAACCCTAAAGATAAATGGAAAGCTGTAAACGAATTAAAAAATAACATTAAACCAAATATTAGTCAAAATTCTAAAAATATGCAACCCTCAACAGAAAAACAACTTACATTCAGAAATTGGATGCAGGAATCTAAAGATTTTAATCTACTAGACGAAGCTATTATTAAATTTGGCACAAAATGGAAAGATAAAGATGTTGAACAAATTCCTTTAGCTATGTGGCAATGGGTTCAAGAAAAAATGAAAGAAAGTCCACAATGGACTCCTGCCATCTTGGGAGATGATAATAAATTTTTAAACAAAGATCAAATTATAAATTTAATCGATTTAAAAACAAAAAAACAAACACCAATACAACAACCTGTTATCAACACACCAAAAATCACACCTACACAACAAAAAATATGGTATAAAGTTTCTACTCTTAAACCTATTAATAATATACCTCCTCAATCTATATTAGCTGTGACACAAAATGCAGATGGATGGGAATTTATTTCTAGCACAGGAGAAAATGGGATTTTACCCAAAAATGGGATTCAAAATTTAATTAAGTCAGAACTTGATAACGACGGACAAAAAATTAAATCCACAAATCCTCAAGATTTATTCCAAAAAAATCAACCTGATGATCGACTCCCGGTAAACAACGACAACGACAACGAACCAAGAACAACACAACAAACTATCGGAAGAAATGGAAAATCCATTGTGATTCCCGAAAAGTTTATGACTGAGTATAATAACGCTATTGCTAATCGGTTCACGACAACAAATGATCCAATAATGATAAACGCTTTGGCTGGAAGTGGTAAAACTAGTATGCTAAAACATTTATCATCTTATAAAAAACCAAATGAAAAATGGCTTTACCTTGTTTTTAATAAGAAAAATCAAGTTGAATCAAATGAAGCTTTCCCCGAAGGAGTAGACGTTTTAACAACACACGCTTACTTAGGAAGAATATTAAAAGCTAATGGAAAATCAGTTGGAGGAACAATGGATTTACCTCCGAGAACACAAAAAGGAGAAAAAATTTATTCTGTCTTGGATGAATTAGTGCCTCCTGATGACAGAACCTTTGGTAAATTTAGATGGGCTGCTGTCAACCGTATCGGGAAAATTGCAAAATTAGCAAAAGCATTTGCTGTGAATCCAAATTCTCCAACCTTAAAAAATGATTTGGCGTCCATTGTACAAAAGTATAACATTGACATGGATCTTTCATCGGAACGGGTTCAACAAGATAGAGATTATACTAACGACATCTTTGAAAAGACAGGAGAATTACTCCGCATCTTATTACCGGGAGCAATGCAACGTGGACAATTTGTTAATTTAAGAGACCAAGATGATACGCTTTGGTTTTCAGCAATATATGCTGACAGCATTAATTGGAATGTAGCCCCCAAATATAGCGTTGTATTAATGGACGAAGTACAAGATTTTAATAATTGTCAATTGGTTATGGCTAGAAAATTAAAAGAAGCTGGCTGTCGATTAGTTGGAGTTGGAGACAATAATCAATCTATTTATATGTTCCGAGGGGCTGTATCAGACGCTTTTGATCAATTACAAAACATTATATCTGGCACAGATTCTATGGCATTACCAATAAATTTCAGAAGCGATCCTAAAGTTATTGAATTTGTTAAACAAAACACTCATGTTAAAGATTTACAAGCAAACCCATCAAAAGACCCGGAAGCTGGAGAAGCTAGAACAGATCTTGAATATAATGATTTTATGGGTATGGTTTTTGAAGAATATAAAACAAATAGAAAGTTCAATCAATCCCACGCAATTATATCAAGAACAAACGCCCCATTAGCATCAACAGCCATGAATCTATTAAAAAATGATGTGGATTTTGAAATTTTAGGAAAGGATTTATCTAGAGAACTTATCGATCATATTAAAAAAACAACTTGGCATAAACCTCAAAATCATCAAATCGAAGATTTGCCATATGCTCTTTCTGACTACCTTAACAGTTTACATGGACGTTGGGGAGATAAGGTTAGTAAACAAGATGAACTAAGACAAATAGAACAAACGACAGAAGCTCTACTAAGCGTTCTACACCACTTAGATGAATTACAGTTCATGCACAATAATAGACGCATGAATACAGCATTAGATTTTATCTCTTATATCAAAGATAAATTAGGAGGATTAGATCCCGATAACGAGTATGATTCCAAGAGACTCAAAGAAAAGGATCCAAATTCGTACATTACATTAACAACTACACATAAATCTAAAGGGCTAGAATGGGATAAAGTTTTTATTGTAAAACCTGACGAATTTGACCCTAATAAACCAAACATTACTAGCCCAGAAGCCGCACAACAAGAAAGAAATGCTTGGTATGTCGCTCTTACAAGAGCAAAACACAGCATTAATATATCAGCAGATGATGAACCTTAACTTTTCATTTTAAGCTTGATATAATTTAAAAGTTTTTTTGTATCACCTATAACAAAACAAAATTTACTTTTTATTAAATCCTCATCAGGTTTATCTTCTAAATAAAAAAATTCATCGCTAACCCATTTTTTACCATTTAAAAATTCTGCCGTCATCGTTGCGTTCATGTAACGAACAGTGTTATTGTACGCTACAATAATTGATAAATAATGGCTTTTATTTTTTTGGTAAAAAGTTCCACAGGTAAAGTTTCTTCTTCTTTGCAAGGAATACATTCTTCAATATTAACAATATGCCAGACTGCTATTTGTCGAGCTTCTTGAATATACTCAATTGGGCATAATAAATTAATGGTCATTAATTCCATTAAATCACCATTATCATCCCATGCCAATTGATTATTGCTGACTTTGCGACCCATTTATCTCCCCACCAAAGAACGTAAATCTCCCAAATCTAATTCCTCAAACCCACAATTTTTATCACTAGTTTGTTTATCAATTGATTGAACTGTATTTTCTAACGTCTTTTCTTGTAAAAAAGATTTATAATCTTCGCCATATCCTCTGATCTCAAAATTTAATTTATCTATCTCTTTTCTTAACATATATCCCATAGATTGAGCATTATCATGATTTTTATCCCAAGCTTTCAAATGTTGCATTAATCTCTTCACTTTATATTTTGCATCAATCACTAAATTCTTAGCATCAACAACTGCAGGATCAGCTTTTGCCTTAGCCTCTGAGATTTTATCTGTCGCTCCTTGATCTTTAGCCTCGATAATCCGTTCGTTATAGATGGTTTCATATTCCACCTCGCGAAGCTGTTGTACCTTCTCAGCTAACGCAAGATAAGCACCAAAATTATCATAATACCCACCCTCTTTTTGTATGTAATTAGATAAAGTGGTTTCATTAAATTCTAAATTTTTAGGATCTAAAATAACATCATTACCTGCGATAACCAGAATCTCTTTATCAATCATTTTTTCCTTCCGATGGTTTATACTTTTTAGCTACATTATCTACTATATTATTTTCGTTTTTTGAATCAATTACTTTAACAGAGTCTATTTCTATATTTCCTACAACCGATTTTGTTTGCGATGACATTCTATCTTTGTAATTCTGTTGTGAAATCTCGCTAATTTTTAAAGTATCATGATCAAAATTTAAAAAGAATTGATAATGTTTCCTACCATTTCTCTGTTTTTCCATCCATCCACGTCCACAATTCATTTTTGCTTCACGTTCATTCTGATTAAGTGTTAAACAACCAAAAAGTGGTCTCATCTGTCCAAAAGAATCTGCCATATTTGCTTGACCTAAATGTCCAAAACCCTCCTGAGCTTCTTTACCATCACGATTAGGCTGCAAAGCAGTGAGCAAGAAAAAGTTTTTTTCATCTGCTAAACCTGTTAATTCATCAATTAATTTTTCCCTTGATTCATATATTTTCATTCCGGGAAAATCTTTCATTTCCCCAACATAATCTAATACCACTAAATCCGGGATATATCCTCTAAGCTCAAGTTGAGTTAAGTAAGCACGAACAGTATTAACGTCTGCAGATTTTTGAGGAAACTTCTTTATTACTATCAGGTTTTCCTCTTTATTAAAATAAACAGGTTCGCCGTCATCCTTAACGCCTATTGCTTCCTTACCCTCAAGTTTGTCAAAAATTTCTTTACGATGTGCGTATAAAGAACGAATAGGGGATCCTGTCAAAATAGCATCTAAGCGATCTGCAATTTCATCTTCACTATTCTCACAAGAAATATATAAACACTTCTTGCCACGCAAAGCATTATGGGCTGTGATACACGCTAACATAACCGACTTCCCTACACCCGAGTCAGCCATTACCGCAAATGATTGTCCTCTACGATACCCCCCGCCCTTTAATTCTTGATCAAGACTAGGCAAACCTGTCGAAAAAACATCTCCTTTTTCTTCTTCTTCTTGCATTCTTTCATATCTATCACGAGCATCTTTAAGATACTCAACCCCCATATCATACCCCCTGTCTGTAATCATGGCTTTTTGTAACTCATGATAAACTTTATCCCATGTTTGATCACTCTCCGGGTTTTTGTTAATTTCTTCTAGAGATTTATTGAACGCTTGTTTCAAAGATTGTATTTTAGCAAAATAAGCTATCTTGTTTATTAAATATTCTCTGGCATCTATCCCCGGCTGAAAATATTCATAAATTATATCCAATTCACTTAAATAATAACTAATCGCCTTATTATTCTTAAGTTGATCTTTGAATTCTTGATAAACTATAGTTTTTAAAGGAACTTCCTTATATTCATTAAAATAATTAAATAATATCTCGCACGCTTTAGAATGTGCTTGATTTGTAAAATAAGAAGGTTTAACTAACTGAATAGCTTGTAATAAAAATTGTTTGTCAACCAATAACATCGATATTACATATCTTTGAAACTCTTCATCCCAAGAATATCTTGTATTATCGTCGCTATCAGGATCTCTTAAAGAATTGTCTATTGTCATTTTTACCTTAAGTTGGAATCTTTATTCTAATTTCATGTAATGCGGCTGTGCCAACACGATAGTTATCAACAACTTCCCAACCAAGCATTTTCATATGCATAAGTGGAATAATCACTTTTAAATTTGGAATTAATTTTGAAGAATTTTTTACATTTTCCCATTGCATCCATTCAGGAATCTGATCTTCGACAGTCGTCAATGATAATAAATCATCAATAAACACAGCAATGCAATGGATAACCGAATCTCCATCCACTATCTTACCTAATTGTCTAATATACTCATGTTGTTCATTAACAACAACTCCAGTTTCTTCTCTTAATTCTCTAATAGCAGCTTCTAGAACCGTCTCTCCGACTTCTATAGAACCACCGGGTAAATTTAACAAATTCGCTTGCCAAGCAGGTCGATTTTTATGTAAAAATAATATTGAACCCGTTTGTTTTTCTTCCACATAAACTAAAACATATTCCTTCATTAAATACCACCTAAATAATCAAACTCTGAAAGAGATGTTAGCCCGACTCTGATCGATTTTTCTCTTGTAATCTTCTTCCCTAAAGCTCTTTGTTCGTTCCAACAAATTTGTTTACAATACCTAATAAATTTCGCATCTAAAATGAGATCTCTAAATTTATTAGGTTTTAAATCTTCATCAACATGATAATTTAACAAAGTTTCAAGAATCTCTTCTTGAAACTCTCCAAATTTTTGTCTATTCGCACCATGTTTTGTTCTATCTGCCCACAGTTTTTTTAGCCTTTTTAAAACCTTTTTTAACAACAAATCTTCCAAACTTTTTTCTAATACATCAAAGCTTTCTTCAATATATGTCTGTCTTTTGTAATAAGACCCAGCTTTAATAGCTGCTATTTTTAGCTGTTGTGTAATGTCATCAACATCATCAGTGCTATTATTTTTTGAATTGTTCTTTTTCAATTGCCAAGCAATATAATAACAATATTTCTCAAACTTTTTCATCAACAAATTATACTCTTCATTGTTTATCGGAAAATTCGTCGAAATACTCATTCGCCTCCTTCTTTTAAAGTTTTTAGATCATTAAGCTTATGCCCATATTTTATATCAACACTGAATTTCAATTCAGGACATAATTTAGATTCTAATTCTAATTCATTTTTTATAATTTCACAAGTTGAAATTATATCTTTAGTTTTGCAACTTAAAATATAACTATCATGAACTGTATAATGAAAATTAATACTCTTATTTTGAATCAAATAATATAACAAAATCGCTTTTTCGGCACAAACGGTTGCTGCTACGCCTTGAACAGCAAAATTTCTTGCCAAGTAATAATCTTCTTTTTCATATTTTCTGGGTCTACCAAAATAATCTACCGTCCACTTTTGTTGTTTAGCGAGTTGTTGTTGATTAGACATCCATTTAGATGCACTAGGAAACTTTCTATAAATTCTATTAACTAAATCAATGCCTTGATGTTCAGGGCAATTTAAACTCTTAGCTAAGCCTCTCCCTCCTAAACCATACATGACAGGTAGAAAAATTTTCTTACTTAATGCTCTTTGTTCTGTAGTCTTACAATCTGTACCAAATATTATCTTAAAAATAACTGAATAAACATCAACGCCCGATCCGAGAATTTCCTTAAGCACTTCATCTTTTGATAACCATTGCAAAACATTAACTTCACAATGTTTAAAATCTGCAATTAAAAAACTAAAATCATCTGATGTTCTTACTCTTAAGTTTTCTAATTGTGGCTCACTCAAATTATGTGGAAGATAACTTTTCTTGAATCTCTTATAACAATTTAACCTCCCGTTAACTTGTCCTTCTATTTCATAAAAAGGATGTTTCGAAAGTCTATCTAATTGATCCACTAATGGAGTAGATTCAATATATGGTAAAACTTTAACAGCTAACGGAAGATGAATTTTAGTGTAAATTTTACCCCAAGATTTATTCTCAGCTAAAATTTTAGCCTTATTAATTGCTTCTGTTAAATTTACTGGCTTTGTCGGTTTTTTATTTAAAAAACTATCGATAATATAAAGATCGACTAAACTATTTGTTGGAACAACTTCCTTGTTTAGATAATATCTTATATAAGAAAAAAAGGACTTAACATTATAACAATACAGAACTTTAACAAAGTCTTTATCGAAAATAGTACGCTGCAGAAGACCTACAATCGAAAGAACATTTTTTTTATTGATATTAAATTCAACTCTAGTCTTACCTTCTATAATTATTGTTCCTGATTGATCATTTGTATAATCTAAAAAATCAGGTTCTAAACGAAAGTACATACTAGAAGCAAGAGAATCTTGTATTTCTTCTGCTATTTTAATTAATTCAAGCATTTGATGGGAATAATCGATGCAAGTTAAAGTGTCTACTCAACTGCGTGTAGTTTAACATTCTTGTTTCTTTAAAACCAAAACAAGCTCTATTTTCTTTAGCTCCTCTAGTTCTAAAGATGTCAAAATCTTCCATTTTCATAATAAACCACTCAGAATGAGTTTCTGGGAAAGGGGAATACCCTGTATCTATCAGGATCAGCATTCTAAAATTGTCAGGTTTATATCTTTTTTCATAAGTTTTAAAATTATGCTCTTTTATTGTCGCTTTGGCTCTCGGAGAAACCTTAACTTCAAGATTCAAAAAATTAGGACAATCTTCAATTTTTAAAATCTCTAAAAGATCAGGATGCGGATTTTTCATTTCTAAACCAAAATCAGCTAAGAAAAAATCTGCTTTTTCTTTGATTACCTTCCCGTCATTCCCAACTCCTGTTTCTTTAAGAATAACTTCAGGTGAGAGAGGGGCAACTATCTGCCTGAACCATTCAAAAGTGCAATTGTTCTCTTTCTCTGTACGAGACTCAATTTGCTCGCGGTACTCGTCGTCACTTCTGTTATCTTTTCTAAACTCATAAGTCATAATCCTCCCTAATTTCAGCCCAGTCTAGCAGAACACATAAAACCGCACAAGAGAGGTTTAAAACATTATTTTTACCTAATATTACAGATATAGGTACACAACGGATGCCATAGTTATTGATTACTTTAAAATAATAATAAGTAAATTAAAGAATATTTAAAATACTTATTATTACCGCTGATCCTTACGGATCTTAAGCGTCATCTTGATGATGAATTTCTTCAAAACTTAAATAAGTGAACAGGATAGTTGTTTACTGCAGTCTAACCAAAGCATGCTCACTTTCGTGATCACCCAAGTCTCATTACGAGATGGCATTTAGGGCATACATCTTTGTACACTATGCAGTCAAGGAAAAAGCTTACTTCCGTTACAGCAAGCTCAGTTGCGGTGAGTTTTTCCCGCTTCCTCATAGTTTTATCCCCGAGATCCAGCGACTATCTAGCCTTTTCATCGGTTCTCTGTAATTTTTTCTGTAATCTGCTTTAATTCTAACATTTTCTTAGAGTTAACGCAACATCAATTTAGTAAATATTGGGGTTGCTTTTCTGATTTTTTTTTAGTAATAAGCATGGATGAAATTAGCTGTGTCAAAATTAGATACTATTTTTGAATGGAATATGTCGGTGCCTGAAGCCGAAACATATCGAATTGCTCTTATCTGGGAACAGGAAGTGGAAAAAATAGCTCCACCTTACGAAAAAAACTCGGAATGGCATAGAAAAAATCATCTTCCTAAACGAGGAGATCCTCGTAAATGCTCGCTTTTTAAGCACTGCTGGAAATTTAGAAGGCTAACAAAAGGGTTGCTGAAAGAAGAAGAGATTCGACTTTATATCATTGCAAATTTAACAGTGTTAAAAGCTAATAATGCTTACATGGAAGCTAATGTTCTGTGCGGAGATGTTGCTTGGATTCGATGGAAAATTTGGAAACGTCATTTTGATAAAAAGATGGCAGAACAAAATAATAACCCTCCACCACCTGTAGCAGAAGATCGAGTTACAAGAGAACTTCTTAGAACAAAGCGTTTTATTTATGAAAAATGCGAAGGTGTCGTCGATCAGACAACAATTGACAATCTTTTTGAGCGAGGTTCATTAAGGCTTTGGATACTACAAGGAAAATTATCACTTTATTATGTGATGTTGTCACCATTTTTTAAAAAGCATATTAACCAACTTGCTATTCAATGCACATTTGATCCACAACTTTTTATTGAAAAAATTGATAATTCTATTAGAAATTATTTTGAATATGAATTTAAAGAAGAATTTTAAAGAAAATAATGAACTTTTTATAAACAATCCTGACGGTTTTTATTTAGACAATAATTCATTGAAAGGTCTTGTTAAAGATGAGACAATAAAATTAATTGAATTTAATGAAACTGCAAAATGGGTCTTTTTAAAAATAACGTGTGTAGACGAAAGTTCTGCTGTGTTTTTTACATCTCCTCTCTCTTGGGGAATGTTGAATGGTCAAACCCCTAACTGGAAGAAAGGATTCTGATGATAATCTACCCAGATAATTTGAATTTTAACTTAGACGAAAGTAGTGAAATCACTGATTTAGATTATCTGAATAAATTTAATATCAAAGAAATACGGTATAACAGAAAAAACATTAAAACAGAGTTGGAAATTTCAATTTTTGGAATTAAAAATAAGTTTAAGTATGTTATGGATAGCCGATTATTTGATGTTTTCTTAAGTAAAAAGACTCCTAATAATCGATGCCCTATTTGCGATAAACTTTCATATATTCATGAATATCGTGGAAGTAAACTTTTAAATATTGTATGTTGTTCTTAATAATACTTGTAATGAACTCCGACACATTCGGCAATTTCTTCTAAAGATTGTGTTGGACAGAATTTCAAGTTTAAATCCATTGGAGACATAGACCAAGAACGACCTTTTCCGATAGATGATTCGACATTGTAATTGACAATATCTATCATTCCTGTATTTTCATTAAAGTTTACACTTGTGATATTTTTTTCTATTCTATTATGGGTAGGAGATTCTATTCCTCCTGCTTTTACATTAAAAATAACAAGGTAATTATTGACATCATTTTTTTGAACTCGTTCGTAAACGAGGATGTGTTTAGCTACTCTTTTAACTTTTCTTGTAATGAAATTTACTAAATTTTCCAAGTCATAAAATTCTTTTAAAGGAGTATCTAATGGCTCCTTAAAAATAGAAGTCAAATGCTCATGAATTTCACCGGCAACAGCATCTTCGTGTCCTCCATAACCTTGTCTATTAAGTTGAAGCATTTTTTTGGTAATCCAAACAGGAGTTCCTTCTAAATCGGGGATTAATCTTTTAAAGTAAAAAGTGTATCCTGTGTCCACATTTACCTTTACACTCCCTACATTTTCTCCCCATTGCATTTCATTAATAAAATAGCTATTTGGATTGAATAAACCAATATTTTTCTCAGCTAAAATATCCATCATGAGTTCTGTATTAAAAGACCTAATTGGATTTTCAAAAAAATCAATGTTTTTCGGTTCTTTAACGTTTTTCTCAGTAAATCCAAATATATCAGCATGTTCTAGCCAGCTTTTAAAATTATCCATAATTCTATATATCAAATTGAATTTTGGAACTATATAAAATTATGAAATTTAAACATTGGCTAGAACAAGAATTACAACAAAACCCAACTCAATTTTCACAAAATAAACAAAATCCATTGCAAGAAGATGGAGAAATTGAGAGAATATTCACTCAAGCAAAACAAAGGCTCACAGGGGGATTGAAAACCGATCCTACTCTCGCCTTAAATAGATTAAATAATGGTCCCCATGGGGCTGCTGATGTTTTAAAACCTATATTCAGTAGATTAATAGAGTTGGGAGAACCTTGGAATAATCAAGCAGAGGAAACTAGAAATTGGTTGAATCAATTGAATAATGGAAATATCAAAAATTCATCATCTGCAACTGTTGGAAAATTACTTTCTAAACTATTTGGGAAAAAGATTTATGAAAAAGTTATGAAACAACCTGCTCCTATTGATGACAACTTTTCACAGTCAAATGATTTTCAACCTCCAAATAAACAACAACAATCTATGGAAGTTGATCCAGCACAAAAAATGCCTCGTTTTAATGGAGAATTTTAATTGGAAGAAACTCTTTTGCTTTGTGAACCAAAGTATTTTTCCATTGATTATCAAATTAATCCTTGGATGAATATTGAAAATAATTCAATTCATGAAAAGGCATTAGAACAATGGAATATATTTTACAATTTATTAACTAATTTTTGTAATGTTAAATTAATTGAACCTCAAGAAAATTTACCTGATATGGTTTTTACTGCCAATGCAGGCTTACCGATAAAAAATAAAAATCAATTAATATTGTCTAAATTTAAATATCAAGAAAGAGCTAACGAAGAGTTTTGGTTTAAAAAATGGTTTGAAGAAAATAATTATACAGTGATGCAACCAAACTCAACTTTTGAAGGGGCAGGAGATGCTTTATATCTTGGCGAACATCTAATCACTGGTTATGGTTTTAGAAGTGAAAAAAAACCAATTGATCAAAATTCCATTGAAGTCAATCTTATTGATTCTAGATTTTATCATTTGGATACATGTTTTTGTCCACTGAACAACGGAGATTTTTTGATCTTCGCAGACGCTTTCAACGTTTTCGATTTTGAAAGCATCAAAAGAATTGGTAATCGGTGTATCTCTGTTTCTGAAACAGAGGCTTTGAATTTTGCATGCAACAGTGTTTTAGTGGATGAAAATGTTATTTTGATGCCTAAAAATTGTCCATCCACTTCAGAAACCCTCAAAGAATTGGGGTATGAAGTTTTCGAGTTAGATATGTCAGAATTTTTAAAATCTGGCGGTGCTTGCAAGTGTCTTAGTCTCAAAATCTAGAATTTTTGCTTTACAACATCAAAAAAATATCATATAGTGTTTTTATGAAAAAGCTTATTTTGATGCATGGTCTTCCATGGACGGGAAAAAGTTATCGAGCAAAAGAATTATCTGAAAGCAATGATAATGCTCCAATCTACAGCACAGACGAATTCTGGTACAAAATTCGTAAACCTCATTTGCCTGAAGAATATTCGTTTAACCCTTTGTACTTAGAATATGCTCATAAATGGAACCAACAGAGATCATTTAGAGATTTTGAAATTGGCACTCCTTGTGTCATTATTGATAATACGAATACAACTTTTCGTGAGATGGAAGCATATGTTAATTATGCTCGTCCTCAAGAATATGAAATTCAAATAGAGGAACCTACCTCTATTCGTTGGAAAGAAATTTCTGAGTTGCTTAAAGATAAAACTAAAAATAGAGACAAATTGAAAGCATGGGCAATTGAATTAGAAGCAGGTTCTGCTGGAATTCATAATGTTCCATGTTTTGCAATTGAGAGAATGATGTGGCGTTGGGAAACTACTGAAGAAATTTTAGAAATCTTGAATTTAAGGAGTTTTTAATGAATCGCATGTTATTTGTAGTTTTACTGTCGATGTCGGGTATTTTATATGCTGATCCGCAACCATTCAAAAATCTCACAGGAGATGTCCCTGTTAATGATGTTAAACAAGGTGTGATCCAGCTACCTCTCATTTTATGGGGAGGCGATCTTCCTTTTTTGATTGCCAATGGAGGAATTGATACAAAACCCGATTCCATTTATGGAAAAATGGGATTAAAAATCAAGATTACTCATGGCGACGATCCAATCCAACAAGTTAAGGATTATCTTTCTGGGAAATCTCCTTTTCTTCGTATGACAATGCGAATGGTTGGATTAGCTTCTGAGTTGCTTAATGATGATTTGAAGACTAAGCCAATTATGGTACTTCAACAAACTTTTAGTGCTGGGGATCACATTGTTTTTAGAGAAGATGAAAGCAATATTGAAAATGGTAAAATTAAAAAACCAACTCAATTAGATGGACTCAAAGGCACTAAAGGTTGTCTTCAAGCCGAAGGTCCTCATGTTGATTTGCTTGAAGATTCTTTGAAAGCTGCAGGATTAACTTGGGATGATGTGGAAATTGTTTGGGTAAAAGACATCACAGGAGAAAATGGTCCTGCTGAAAAAATGAGAAATGATCCATCCATTAAATGGGCTTGCGTGGTCACTCCAGATATGATTGGACTCTGCACTGATTTGAAATCAGTTGGAACTGGCGGGGAAGGAACCGTTAAAGGGGCTCGTGTTATTAATAGTACATCAACAATGACTCGATCTATTGTTGATGGAATCTTTTCTCGTGCAGATTTCTTTAAGTCAAATAGAGGGGATATTGAAAAACTTACGGCTGGTTATTTTAAAGCTTGTGAAATTCTTCTTGAAGCTAAAAAGAAATATAATGATGGACAAGGAAGTTCTCCCGAGTATCTTAATTACTTAAAAATGATGCAAGATTTTTATGGAGCAGAGACTCTTCCTACTGTTGAAGAAGATGCTCATGGCTTAGTAAGTGATGCTATTTTTGTCGGTATCCCCGGTAACGAATCATTTTTCACTGATTCAGGAAATCTTAACGGTTTCACCGCTAAACAAACTTCAGCTATCGATTTAGCAATTAAGTTAGGGTACGCAAAAAGCCGAACTGGATTTGGAATGCCTGCTTGGGATTATAAAAAGCTTTCAACTCTTGCAGGAATTACCTATTCTGCTCCTGAAAAGAACAAACAAAAAATTAATGCGGAAGCTCTCACTTTCGATGATGAAACACTGAAAGATGATAGAATTTTATCTTTCGAGATTCACTTTGACGCAGAACAAGACACTTTCCCTGTTGATTCTTATGGTGCAGAGTTTAAGAAAATCGCAGAAAATGCCTCATTATTTGGAAAAGGTGTAATTGTTATTAGAGGTCATGCTGATTCCACCTTAGTTTTAAGACATTGGCTTCAGGCTGGAGTGCAAAAGGGAGTCATCAAACGAGAAGGCAAATCTGAACGTCAAGGAGGAACTGGTTATGTTTATCGCTTCCAAGGAAAGCAAATTGACTTCAGTGATATGCCTCAATTGATTGATGCGATTGAAAAAGGCAATTTTGCAGGTGCTGATGTTGATCCACGTCTCACTATTGCTGAGGCGAGAAAATTGAGTGAAAGAAGAGCCCAAGCCGTAAAAGATGCCATTGCAAAATACACTCAAGAAAACGGAATCAATTTAGATTTGACTCAAATTCAACCACAAGGTGTTGGAATTCGAGAAGCTGTGATTCCTAAGCCGACGAGTGCGGAAGAGGCTGCTAAAAATAGACGTGTCGAGTTTGTTTTAATCCGTGTTTCTTCAGAAGCAGTTGCACCCGAGGATTTTGACTACTAATGGCAAAACAAAAAAATTACATAGAAAAACTCATTTTATGTTCAATCATTGTTTTGGTTCTTTTTGGAGTGTGGATTAAACCTCATATATTCGCAGTAAATGTGTCTGGTGTAGTCACTGAAAAGAATCATAAGAATGATGTTTATAAAATTCTTGTAAAGCTGGATTCAGGATTTGTAGAAACATTTGAAAATTCGGATGTATTTTATAGATTCAAATTCAACTCAGGTGATATTCAAGCGAATGTAGAAGTGAATAAAAGATATGACTTCAAGGTTATTGGACGCAGAAATTATATCTTATCAGCTTATAGAAAAATACTCTCTTACAACGAGGTAAAATAATGAAATACTTGATTTTGTTTTTGTCAATGATCCAATTAACGTTTGCTTCAGATTCTTATGTTTTTCTGGTAGACACATCAGGATCTATGGCGGAACCTATGGTTTTCAAAGATTCAGATGGTAAAAAAAATCAAAGTTCGAGAATGAATATTGCCAAAAATTCTCTTAATGAAGTAATGAAAAGTATATCTGAAGATTCTAATGTTGGAATTTTGACTTTTAATGGCTGGATTTATTCTTCTAAATTTAATAAAGAAGAAATTGCAAAGGCAATTAATTCTATGGAACCTAGTGGAGGTACACCACTAGGAGAATACATGAAATATGGAGCAGACAAACTTCTTCAATTAAGAAAAGAGGGAGATAGAGGGGGGACTTATTCATTAATCATTGTCACAGATGGCGAAGCGAATGATTCTAATAAAGTTGATCAATTCTTACCCGAAATTATTAGTCGAGGTTTAGTTGTAAAAGCTATTGGTTTAGATATGGCTAAAACTCATAGTTTGGCTACAAAAGTTAATGAATACACAAACGCAAATGATCCAAGTGCTTTAACTTCTTCTCTCAAAAAATATGTCGCAGAAGTCTCATTTGAAGATAAAGATTTGGAAGAAGAAGTCTTTGAAGAGATAAAATCAATTCCAAATGAAGTAGCGTATGGTGTGATTCAAACGATGACAGATCAACCGAATCATCCAATTGGTGAATTACCAGAAAAGGTTCAATCTTCAAATGATGCTAATAATTCTTTAAACTCATCTTCGATTAAATCTACTTCTAGTGGCATAAATGTGTTTTTTTGGGTTGTAGGTGGGGTTGTTTTTTTGGTTATTGTTATTTGTTCTTTAGCTAATCTTTTCGGAAATGATTAATTATGTCTAAGGGTAAAATTTTTGCTGTTGTTCTTGTTTGGCTCACAATTTTAATTGTGGTTGTGTTCTTATACAAAATTCTTGTTGTTCCTTCAGAAATTGTTAAGAAAGAACAAAAACAAGCAGAAGCAAAGGTTCGTACTATCGTTCAAACAAGTGCTGTTTCTAAAAATCTAGAACAGATCACTATTAATTTAGATTCATTCTCAGGATACGCAATTTATCGTTCTACAGTATTTAAAGAAGAATGTGCGAAGCGTGGTTTTAAATTAAATATAGTAGATGATAAAGGAGATTTTACAGAAAGACTCAAAAGCTTGAATTCTGGGAATTGTCAAATGGCACTTTTTACAATTGACGCTTTAGTTAAAGCTAGTTTTGTAATTCGAGATTTACCCGGAACAATTGTCTGGATTTCAGATGAATCTCATGGAGCCGATGCAATTGTAAGTTCTAAAATTGCTGATAATATTGATTCTTTAAATAATATGGAAATTTTTGTTACTGAAAATTCTCCAAGTGAAATGCTTACGCTTATTGTTAAAGATCATTTTGATATCCAAAATAGTAAAATAAAATATTTGAAAGATGTTAGTGAGGTTTTTAAAGAATACAAGAATTCAAAAGTTTCAGACAAAAAAGCTTTTGTTTTGTGGGAGCCATATGTTTCTAAAGTTTTGGAAAATAAAGATTATAAAGTCTTGATAGACTCAGAGAAATTTAGAGATTATATTGTTGATACAATGGTAATGTCTAGAGACTTTTTAGTTAAACATCCAGAAAAGGCGAAGCTCATAGCAGAAGCATATTTCACATCTCTTTCTAAAGTTAGAAATTCTCTTGAAGAAGAATTAATGAAAGATGTTAAAAGATCTGGAACAAATCTTACCCCAGAACAAATTACACGAATGGTTAAATGTATTCAGCTTAAGAATACTCAAGAAAATTATGCTCATTTTGGTTTGGTTCAAGGACACAATCTTCAAAATATAGAGATGATGATTTCAGAAATTATTGATTTGCAATTACGTTCAAAATCGATAGAATCAAATCCAGCAGAGATGATACAAGGATCAAATCTTAACCCGTGGTATTATCCGGGGGTCTTGATTAGTCTTCAAAAAGATGACTTTAGACCCGGAAAAGAAGAAATTCAACAAGATACAGTATTACCTTCGTTATCTCCTGAAGAATGGAAATCTCTTAAGCCAGTTGGATCACTTCAAGTCCCTAGACTTGTTTTTAGGAGAGGTTCTTCGACTCTTTCTTCCGCAAGTGAAAAAATATTAGAGGATCTTGTTGTTAAACTGAATAAATGGACTGTTTATTATTTGATTATTAAAGGCAATTCTGCTTCAGATGGAGACATTGAAGCTAATCGTCGTCTTGCTGAAGGTAGAGCAAATTCTGCAAAAGACTGGCTTGTTTCACATGGAATCAACACAAACAGAATTTTAGTAGATGAAATTAAACCGAATGGGTCAACAACTGTTAATTTTATTCTAGCTGAAAAACCTTATTAATCATGAAGTCTATAAAACAAAAGATATTTCTTAATCTTTTTATCACAACATCAGTTTTGTTGCCATTTTTTGTTGGTTTCAATTTTTTGGGAATTGGATGGGCGATATCTAGTGTAAACTTTATGTTTATTGGTTTACTTTCATTGCTTGTAAGTATCGGGTTTTTGGCAAATAGGGTTATTTTTAAACTGGATGAAATTTCTAAAACGACTTATCAAGAAATCTATAATGAAAAATTGAAAGAGCAAAAAATAAGACTTTCAAATCTTAATAAAAAATTGCAAAAAACAAAAGATGAGAAAGATGAAAATTTATTAAAGCAATTAAAGTCGGTTTATGAAGGGTTCTTGGTTGATGTTCAAGAAAATAAAATTAGTCAATTTTTGTCTACTTCAACAGCAGATGAAGTTGATTTAATTTTTGAAAATTGTATTCAAAAGTTAGAACATTCTTATGAGATCTATCAAACATCCAAAGATTTAGTTGGCAAGAGCAAACAAGAATCTGAAGAACAAAGGAATTTAATCATATCTCAAGTTGAAAAGGATATAAGTCATTTCGTTGATATGATCAGTCGGATTAGAGCATTGAGATTAAAAACCACCTTGGAAGACAGTGAAGAAATAAAACGTCGTTTAAGCATCCAACTTAAAGCTGCAGAAAGGACTCAAATCGAAATGGAGCGAGTTAAAAATCCTGATGATTTGACAAGATTTAAAGAATTTACAGACAACTGACTTTACACTTTGAGTTTTTGACCTAAAATATTACTATCACCTATAAGGAGAACACAATGGTAAAACTTTTCAGAAAATGGTTGGCGGCTCTTCGGGGATTTTTTCTAGGAAAATCTGCCGCTTTAAACGACAATGTCCATGTCATTAAAGCAACTTTTGAAGATGCAAAAAATAAACTGATTACACGAATCAGAAATATCAATGATGCTCTTGGGAAGCTTATTGCTACCAAAGAATCTAAATTGGAAGAAATTGAAGAACTTGAAAAACAATGCTCAGAGCTTGAGCTTGCTCTCCAAGGGGCTGAACGTCTCGGCAATAAGAGAGGGCTTGATTTAAAAAACCAAGGCAAAACAAAAGAAGAAATTCTACAAGATCCAGAATATATTCGTTGTAGGGCTGGATATCAAGACGCTGAGTCTACGTTGAATGAACGAAGAAAAAGAATTAAAGATTTAGAAGATACTGTTGATACAAACAGTGCTACTCTTGCTACATATCAGTCAGAGCTTCAAACTCTTAAGGGGGAACTTGAAAGACTCTCTTCAGAAGAAGCAGAGCATATTGCTGATGTTGAAAGTACAAAAGCTTTAATGGAAGCCAATGAGATGTTGGCTGGAATTAGTGAAAACACTGTAGATAAAGATCTCTCTGAGATTCGCAAAAGAAGAAAAGAACTTCGTGGTCAAGCCAAAGCTACTCAACAATTGGCTGGCACCGATTCTAAGCGTGCAACTGAATCTTTTATTGAGTTTGCAAAGCAAGAACAAGCAGCCTCAAAATTTGATTCATTGATGGAATGGGATGAAACCAAGCCAGAAGTGAAAACCGAAAACCGAGAAGCTTCACAACTTCCTGAATAGAAAGTAAAATCTAATGAAAAAAATTACATTGATGTTGGTGTGTTTGTTTGTTATGGGGTGTGGAAAACCCAAAGAGGATGTTGAAAAACTTCCTGTATTTACCCTTCTTTGGTCTGAATACCCTTCATGGTCAGCTTTTGATGTAGCTGGTAGCATGAAAATTATTAATCCAGAAGAAGGTGCTCCTTATTCGGTCATTGAGAGGGATAATGGGGTGGATATTGTTCTCAAAAGACGTGATTATCTTCAAAGCTTAAAAGAATACGCTTCTGGCTTAACGGATGCTGTTTGTGTAACAAATATTGATTGCCTTAACCTTGTTAAAGGAAGACAATCAACTGCCATCATGCCGACTAGTACATCCTCTGGAGCAGATGGTGTTTTAGCGAGAGTGAAATCTGTTCAAGATCTTAAAAAGATTGTGACTTATGGAGCAGAAGACTCTGTTTCTGAATACGTCTTTTATCGAGGTTTAGAAAAAGAAGGCGAAGATCCAACAGAATATCAATTTAAACATATGGAACCAGATGCTGCTGCCATTGCTCTCCAAAATGGAGATAAGAAAAGCGATGTCCAATCTATCGCAGTTTGGCAACCATTTCTTTTGCAAACTTTGAGAACCACTGATGGATCCGCCAATCTTCTTTTCGATAGTTCTAATATTGAATTTGAAGTTATCGATATGGTTCTCGTTGGGAATGATGTTTTGAAACGAGAAAAGGGAGAAAATTTTGCTAAAGCTGTAACTCAAACTTTCTACTCTCTTTGCAAATTAATTCAAGAAGAAAAGTATCAAAAGGATATCGTTGTTAATATCGGCAAAAAGTTTTGCAACTTGAATTACGATGATATGAGAGTTGTTCTGAACAAGTGTGTGTTTTTTAATACTCCCGAAGCTGGCACCATCTTTAATAAAGATGAGTGGAAAGATAAAATGTTAAATATTGTTGTGCCAACCTCAGTTAAAATTGGATTGATTAAAAAAGAAGAAGTCCCTACGATAGGGTTCGACGATCCTTCTAAGGATTTGAATATTACCACAAAGTATCTGCAAAGATAATTTTTGTTAATGGTGGCACAGATTTAATTCATCCGAAATTTTCGGCTAGGAGTTAATTTGTGCCACCATTATTTTTTTTGAAAGATTAAAATCCATGATGATTCGAGCCCCCTTAAAACAAAGAACAAAACTTGTTTTGAGTATATCTTCAGTTGTTATTTTGATCATCGCATATTCGATATTATCATATCGACAGCACCTTTTGTTTCCTAAAAACACAACAATGCCAAGTATTCAACAAATGGCATATGGTTTTTATGAGATATGTATTCCTGACCCTCTCACGGGCAAAATTGTTTTTTGGGAAGATTTAAAATCTTCCTCATTCAGATTATTTGTCGGTATGATTATCAGTATTTCAGTATCCGTTGTTATCGGGATATTGATGGGATGTTACGAATTTATAGAAGCTATTTTCATAGTTCCTTTGAGTATCGCTGCAAAAATACCTCCAACTGCTATGATTGTCATTTTCATGATTTTAGCAGGCACAGATACCTATCTGTTTTTAACCTTGATTGGATTCGGCACAGCCCCTGTATTAACTCAATCCATCTTTCAATCTGCAAAATTTGATGTACATGACGAGCTTATACAAAAAGCTTACACTTTAGGTGGGTCTGAAATCGAAATAGTGATTAATATTGTCTTCCGTCAAACCTTGCCTAGAATTATTGAAGCTATTAGACTTCAAATGGGTCCTGCTATGGTTTATCTGATCGCAGCAGAGTTAGCTTTAGCAAATGTAGGTTTTGGTTATACAATTGGATTGGATGGGAAAAAACAAGATTTTGATATTGTTTATCCTTATTGTATTATGCTTGGTTTGATTGGACTTCTTTTAGATTTCATTTTAATACGCACAAGACAATATCTTTGTCCTTGGTTTGATAAGGAATAAAATGCTAGAAATTAAAAAGTTAAGTCACAGTTATGGAGAAAACAACATTCTCTATAACATAGTCTCTAATATCGTTCCGGGACAATTTGTTGCCTTAGTTGGGCATAGTGGTTGCGGAAAATCTACATTGTTTAAAACTATATTAGGAACACTGAGACCAACCCAAGGGGAGGTTTTGGTTAACGGCTCTAAAGTTAAAGGTCCCAATCGCAATGTAGGCATTGTTTTTCAACAGTATACTTTAGACAGTTCTTTAACAGTCGAACAGAATGTAGCTTTAGGTCCTAAATTAGACAAAACAAACATTCCGTTCAGGATATTTCAATATTTTAAATGGAGGAAATTGAGAGAACAGCAAATTGCGGATTCTCATGAAATTCTTAAGAAAGTAAGACTTTCAGAGGAGCAGTTTAAAAAATATCCTGCAGATTTGTCTGGGGGACAAAAACAAAGAGTAGCGATTGCTCAAGCTCTTATAATGAAACCGAGTGTGATTCTTTTAGACGAACCATTTGGAGCATTAGATGAATCCAATAGAGAATCTGCTCAAAGAATGCTTCAAAGAATGTATCAAGAAAATATAGAAGCAAAAAAGAATGGAGCGATTCCTCCTTATACAGTTATAATCGTTACACATGAAATCAACGAAGCTATAATTGTCTCTGATCGAGTTCTAGGTTTATCAAGAAATTGGAATGATGGTTTGGATGAAGGTCAAAAACTAGGTGCGACTATTGTTTATGACAAATCATCTCCAGCTTTTCATCCTGATGATCCTAAAGAATTATATGATATAATTCATCAAAAAGAAGAGATTAGAGAAATTGTGTTAAGTGGTAAAATTCAAGATCCCAAAAAACATGTTGTTTTTTGGGATGATGTAAAAAACGGAAAAGGGACTGGTATTAATTCTCTTGAATTTCAAACAAAGGAATGAATGATGTCGCAAATTCCAGAAAAATTAGCTCAGTTACTTTCAGAGAAAAATATTAAGTTAATCCTAACAGAAAGTTGTACGGCTGGGTCAGCATGTGCTGCTTTGGGTCATATTCCCGGAATCTCAAAAAATCTTTGCGGTTCTTTTGTGGTATATCGACCTAAACAGAAACAAAATATTCTCAACGTTCCAGCTTCTCTAATTGATGAATTCACTACCGAAAGCAAAGAAGTTGTCGATTGGCTAGCTAAAGAAGCACTTACTCTTACTCCAGAAGCTAATTGGTCAGGAGCTATCGTAGGTCATCTTGGTCCGAATTCCCCTGAAGACAAAGATGGAATGGTTTGGATATCTATTTATGGCAGGAATGATCAGCGGGAATTAAAGTACAGACATGAATGTAAAAAATTAAACTCAATGAATAGGTCTGAACGGATTAAAGAAGCATCTTTTATTTTATTAGAAACCATCAGAGAGATCATTGAAAGTAACTAATGGAATTTTTAACTCAACTATCCAGAATCATAAATTCTGGACAATCTCGTTCTGTTATACTTACAGGCAATGTTAATGACTTATTCTTTGATGGTTCTTCTTATGTCCCTTTAGTCTCTTTCATTTCTAAATCTTATCGTTTGAATCCAGAAGGTAAGAAAAATGGCAAAACTCAATTGATTTACGAACTTAATAATTCAATTAGAGTTGTTGGTGATGTCCGGGAACTTTCTTCAATTTGGGATAAATACAAAGGAACAAATACAACAGAGTCGTTTCAAGAGTTATGTGATAAGTCTATAGGCAACTCCACTTTAGCATTAGAATTTCTTAGGCAACTAACAGTTTGTTCGCGAGAAGCTTACAAAAAATGTGAAAGCCATAATGATCTTCTAATTATTATTGAAGCGGCAGATTTTTTAATACCAGAAGAAAAAATATCCTCTATGTCTCTACACGACAGAAGGAGGATTGCAATTATTCAAGATTGGTTTGCAGATCTTGAATTTGTACATGGACCCGATTCTGTTATTCTGATTACAGAATCAAAAGCTTCATTACATTCTAAAATTTCCACATTACCTCAAGTTCTTTCTGTTGAGATTCCTTATCCGAACAGTTTAGAAAGACAGAAATTTATAGATTGGTTCTGCAGTCTCAAAAACATATCTTCTGTACCAGACTCTTTAGCTAATAGCACTGCAGCCTTGTCTATTTATGCATTAAGACAACTGATGTGTTCTGAATTTGATTCCGGTAAAATTATGGCTAAAGTTGAGGAGTATATTATTTCTCAACTTGGAGAAGACGTTGTTGAGTTTAAAAAACCTACTCATAAACTTGATGATGTTGTTGGTTTTACTAAGATTAAAAATTTTATCAAAAATGAAATAATACCTAGAATTAAAGGAGGAAGTTCGACAGCTTTAACTGGGGCGGCTGTTGGAGGTCCTATTGGCGGCGGCAAAACTTTTATATTTGAAGCCTTAGCTTCCGAATTAGATATGCCTGTGCTTGTCTTAAAAAATCTTAGAAGTCAATGGTATGGACAAACTGATGTTATTTTTGAAAGACTCAAAAGAACACTCGCAGCTTTAGACAAAGTTGTTATTTTCATTGATGAAGCAGATACTCAATTTGGAGGAGTGGGAAGTGATGCTCATGAAACCGAAAGAAGACTCACTGGGAAAATTCAATCTATGATGAGCGATCCCCAATTAAAGGGTAAAGTTGTATGGTTGCTAATGACTGCTCGGATTCATCTCTTATCACCTGATATCAGAAGACCGGGTCGAGCAGGAGATTTAATTATTCCTATTTTAGATCCTGAAGGAGAGGATTTTGATGAATTTTTAGAATGGGCGTTCAAGGATTGGTTGGTTTACAAAGATAGTGCTCTGAAATTAAAAGAACTTACAAAAGGGTATTCTGCAGCATCTTTTGCTGCAATTAAAAGTTTAATAAAATCTAAAGATTGTAAAAACTTTGATGAAGTTGTTACTTTAATTAATGATACAATTCAACCTGATATTGCTGAGACAAGAGAATATCAAACACTCCAAGCAAAATTAAATTGTACCCGTCAATCTTTATTGTTTGATAAGCTTTTAACAAGGGAAAAATTAGAAGAAGAAAGAATGGGTTGGAAAAAAAATCTAGCTGCTTTAGAAGCAAAAGGTATCAAATGAACGAATGATTTTGAACAATTAGAAGTCTAATTCGCTTTTGACAATAACTTCATGTCCTTGTCCCTCTAATGTTCGCTCTCTATTTCTTGAATGTTTGTTAAGGTATGGATTGTTATTGAAAGTAAAATCATAAAATTTAAGTTTTTCCTTATCATCAGCACATCTTAATCCGCGACCAATCTGTTGAACAACATTATGTTCAGCATCACCTCCAGATGCATTAATTAAGTTGTGAATTTTAATATCAATTCCAGCAGTGATGATTTGTCGCATCACTATAGCTGTTGTATTTTCTTCTTTACACAAAGCCTCCATTACAGGTCTGCGAACAGTTTTAATATCATCACTTCCATTGATCCAGTGAGCATGAGGCATAATTTGTTTTAAATACTCCCCCTGTGCTCGTCTCTCTACTAAAATTAAAGTTCTTCCATGTAAAGAAGCGTCTAATCTTTTAATTATCTTGTGAAAATAAAAATTCTCTTCTAGACCAAGGGTGACAGCATCAATATATGGTTCATATTCAATATTATTTGGTTCATTAATTGGATAAAATGTACAAATACTTTTGGTTAAAATACCTCTTTTTTGTAATTCTTTAGTTGTTAGATACCCACTTTCGGTTGTGTTTGTTTTGAAAATAGGACCAAAATGCCCTTTCACTGTAAATTTATGAACCGCTTTATCTTTGAAAGGTGTAGCTGAAATCCCTATTCGAATACAAGCATTCTTCATTTTTCTATATGCTGAAATAGGAACATCTGATGTGCATTCATGAACCTCATCAACAATTAAAGCTTTAATTTTTGGTAGAAGTTTTTCTATGTATTTAAGTGAATGTACATTTGTATTTGCGAATGTGATAAAATTTGGCTCCCTGTAATCTCCGTAACATCTTCCTATATTAGGAATTCCCCAATGTTTCACTGCTTCGTAGTTCTGATCAACTAAAGCTGTGTTTCTAGTCAGAAATAAAGTTGGAGTTTTAGGAGGTAAACATTTTAGCAGTGAAACTGCAACAAATGTTTTTCCAGCACCTGTTGGTGCTTGGATAATTCCACGATTAAAGAATAAAGCTTTATTAACCAGATCAGGTTGATAATCATGGAGGGTAATAGGGGTTTGCCCTTCAGGAAGAAAATTATTCAAAAAATTTTCATCAATACTTTTGTGCAACCAATTGACATTATTATTTCGTTCATCAACTATGCTGTAATTTTTATTTTTACTCTTTAAAGCATGAATGATCTCAGGTAAAAGTCCACTGAGGAATAATCCGCTATTTTTATCAAAAAAACTTTTATAACCATCCCATTTTCCAGTTTTATAAGCTGCACTATGAAAATATCCAGCTTCTCTAAACTTCAATTTAGAGTTTAAAAAATTTTTTAAATCTTGATCGGAGGTGAGAAGCCAAGAATTCACATTTCCAAGTTTTAATTGATAATAGCTCATTTTTTCCCTAATATTTAGTTCTATTCTACCTAATATTAAAGAAAAACAAAATGTCAATTTTGATTTACAATTTCAAAAAATGGAGTACAATATCATTGGAGGAATTTTTATGTTAACCAGAGATAAAATTCGTGGAATGCTTATTGGCGGAGCGATTGGAGATGCTCTTGGTCGCCCCGTAGAGTGTATGTCTTTTGAACAAGCAAGAGAAAATTACCCAGAGGGGATAAAAGATTATCTTTCCCCCAATAAAAATAAATGGTTCAAAGACAACAAAACAGGAGTCATAACAGATGATACTCAACTGTCACTTGCTGTTTTTAAGGCATTAATTCGTTCAAAAAGTTTATCTATGTCAACTATCGCCAAATATCATGTTTTAGCGATGATTGATACAACTGAGGGATGGGCTCCTACAACAAGAGAGTCGGTTGAAAGACTTTCTAAAGGTGTTTCATGGAATAAATCAGGTATCACTATTCACAAAAATAGAGGAGCGGGTAATGGAGTTTTGATGAAAGTGTCTCCATTGGGAGCTTTATATGCGACTAATGATTCAAAGTGGTTTAGATTTGCCGACAAGGTTGTTAAATTTTCGGCAATGACCCATTTCACAAGAAACTCGGCTATCGCAGCAGTAATTCATAGTATGGCGATAGCTCATTTGTTGTGGTCGGATGTTAGTTTTTTTACAAAGCAAAATTTTTGGTACATAATTCAACAATCTTTTAATGCTAAAGATATTAAAAGAAATACTGAATTTAAAGATCACTATTACATAGGGGATTTACCTAAAACAAACGAAGGATACCCAGAAATTAAAGATAATTTGAATTATCTCTTTCCTTTAATAGAAGACCCCACTTCTATTTCTATAGAAGATTTAGTTCAAAAATTTGAAAATGGAGATAGTCAAGTTGTTAATAGTATGCCATTTTCTTACGCTTTTTTTCTTAAGAACCCATATTCAATTGAAACTTTATACAATATTGCTTGGATGGGAGGAGATGCTGATACCAATGCTAAGATTGTTGGAGAAATGTTAGGAGCACTTCATGGAATTCAATTTTTTGAACCATATCCTCATCTTCTTAATGGTCTTAAAGATTATGATAAACTGATTAATATTGCAGATGTATTTTGTGATACGTTTAACATAAATAATTGATATGAGTTTCTCAAATTGGCTTTCACAACAAGATAATATAAAATTTGATTACGAACCGCTTAAAAATTCTTTTCTTAACGCTAAGAAAAGTTATGTAAATTCATTACAAGATGCACAAATTAATGTTAGTAGGTTTAATCTAAACGCGTTTTTTTATAAAGTTGAAAATAAAACAAAACAATATCCTAATCAAGAAAATTTACTTAAGGCATTGAATTCCAAGAATGTAAATTACATATGGGATCAACATAGAAAGTTTATGAACTGGAGCCGACAAGACAATCAATTATATTCATCCATACGAGATTTGAATAAAGACGTTTGGACATATATTGATTGGCTCAAAAAAGACAGTTTTAATCTAGAAAAATCAATTCAAGATTTAGACAATTTAATTCAAGACTCTCTTCAAAAAACAGAAGAGTTTTTAGTTAGACTGAAAGAAGAAATAAGTCAAGTTATTTCAAGATCCAACTGGAAGGGCAGCTTGATAACAATTCAGCCTATTCCTCCTCAAGAAAATAATTTACCCACTATCGAACCTAGCGATTGGGTTTATGTCTATATTGGAAATAATCATCATGCTTTTTTTAATTTAGGTTTTAACAATGGGAAAATAGAGATAGATGAAATTCTTGAAGGAGACGATGATGTTTTTGATTCAGAACAAACGAAATCTGATTACTTTTTATTGATCAATGAATTGAAATCTCCCGGTTCGACAACCAAGGGAAAAAAATTGACCTTATTCACTGCTCGTCCTAAAAGTGATCGCGAATTTTATTTGAAAACAAAGACATTACCGATTAATATCTTTTTGGGGAACAATTTTGACAATATCGAAGGTATTTCACGAGATTTTGAAGAAAGAGATATTTGGAGGGTGAAAATTGATAGTCGATATTTAACCCAAACTTTGGATGGGAAAATTAAACATTATCAAGTAACAAGTCCTGACGCTATTGTAGATTCTATGGAACTTTTAAGTACCGAGTCTTAACATGAACTGGTCTTTTCCTCTTTCACACTGTAATGGTATTCCTGTCGGATTTCATCCCGGAGCTTTTGGAGCAAAAAGGAAATATGATATTCACACAGGCGTTGATTTATATTGTGAAAATCAACAACCTGTTTTTGCTGTAGAAGATGGAAAGGTAGTAAAGAAAGATATTTTCACTGGAGATAAAATAGGTTTCCCATGGTGGGAAGAAACTGAAGCTGTTATGGTAGAAGGAGAAAGTGGAGTTGTTAACTATGGAGAAATAACAACTTCACTTAAAATCGATCAATTAGTAAAAAAAGGAGAACAAATTGGAAATGTAAAAAGAGTTCTTTTTGAAGATAAAAAAAGAAACGATATTATTGGACATAGTACATCGATGCTTCATCTTGAATTGTACATTCATGGTTCAAGACATTTTGCATTGTGGGAAATAGATGCCGATAAACCAAAAGAACTTTTAGATCCAACTTTGTTTTTAATGATATCAAATGAAAAGAAATTTCCAATTATTGAAAGAAAGATATCTTCCTGATTTGCCTAAAGCTCTTCCTTTGATTCCAAATGAAGATTTAACATGGCAAGATTTGATTAAAAAGGATGCTTATCTTAAAGTTTTTCTTGACAAAGAAATTCAGGTAAATGTAGAAGAAAAAGTAGATGGTAGTTCTGTAGCTATCACATTATTGGATGATCAAGTTCTTGTCCGCAACAAAGATAAGATTCTTGTTAAGGGGTTCTTGTCAGATAAACCTTCAAAAAAACAATATGCCCATATTTGGAATTGGGTTTATGAAAATATTCAAAAATTTAAAACTCTGACAGAATTACAAGGAGGATGCACCATTTATGGTGAGTGGATGTGGATGCAACATGGTTTAGAGTATAACAGACTTCCATCATGGTTTATTGCATTCGATGTTTATCAACATTCAAATTCACGTTTTTTAGTTCCGCAAATAGCTAGAGAGTTACTGACAAAGTCAAAATTTAGCATTTCTCCTTTAATTCATAATTGCAGATGCGAAAATTATCACGACTATGTTCAATTAACAAATGGACGATCTGCCTTTACAGATTTAGGAAATAGAGAAGGTGTTTACATCAAATTGATAAACGCTAAAAATGAAGTTTTTCGGTTTAAACTTGTAAGACCTGATTTTGTTAGAGGAGCTTTATTTACTGATAAAATTGCAAAGAATAAAGTTTATAAACTTAGTAACAATTAATCTCAATAATGAGAAAAACAAAGTTTATACTTGAAAAAACAGTCTTAATTATCTATATTAAAAAGTAGATACACTTATTGTTGTGTGTTAAAAAATAGGAGTATAAAATGAAAGCGTTTGTGTTTGTGATTGCGTCTGTTTTGGCAATGGGTTCTATGGAAGTTAATGCTCAATCTTGTGCTTGCGGAGACGCTTGTGCTTGCGTTAAGTGTGAATGTGTTGCAGCTTCTAGTGGATGTTGCAAGGTGAAAACCAAATCCTTCTGTGAAGTTCAAAAGTGTTGTAAAACTAAGTGTTACAAAGTTAAGACAAAAACTAAAGGATGCAAAGTTAAAAACAAGTGCCGAAAGGTTGCTTGCAAGAAATTTTGTTGCTAATAAATAAAAAAAAGAGGGAGTTTAAACTCCCTCTTTTTTTTATTTAATTTTTATCAACTCTAACAAAGCATTTGCTGATTTTTTACCAAGTTTATCAAGTTCATCAGAGATAACTTCTTTCAATTCCTCATCTGATAAATCTTTATCATAATATTTAAAAATAACACTTTTATTAAAGCTATGAATTTTAACATCCTTTAAATAAGATGCTAATTCTTTTTTTGTTCCAAATTTGTAAAATTCTTTTACATTTAAGAATATTTCTTTCAACACTTCATTTCTTTTTTCTTTGATGATCTCAACCTTCTTTCTTAGAAAAGGAAAATAAGAAAGATATTCTTCTATTTCTCCAGAAATTATTTTAGGAACTAAGGTTCTTGAAGTATTATCGATATTATGATGTACTTCTACATAATTTTTGTCTTTAAATTTAACCCGATTACCAGTTTCAATATCCCTAAAAACATATCCTTCAAACATCTGTCGATTTTGAACTGCAATTTCTAATCTTTTAAACGCTTGAGTTATATCATTGATAGGTTCAAGCAACTGAGGTCTCATAGTGTTCATTTTTGAAGACAATACATTTAATGTATTTTCGCATACTTCGTTAAGTGTATTTAAATTTCTAGCATTGATCAGATATAATCCATAATCATTTTCTGAGTATACAGTGAGCACAGATGACTCTGAATGAATGAATTCGAAAACATAGGTATAATTAGGATCGATTTGAGAAAAGTCTATTTTCTTTACATACTCTCCAATTAAAGGTAGTAAATAAAATTCAACATCTGTCTTGATGCTTCTCAACATCAATTCATTATCTTTTTTATGTCTACTAAACATTTGTCTTGTAGACCATGCGGGATTTTTATAATCCCCTTCTGGGAAAAAGATAGACACACAGGTGCCATCAAGTTTTTCTAACATATAGCTGTTTGTTAGATTAACAGGATGAGCAACAGTTTCTTGATAATTAAAAAATCTTTCAAAAGGAAAGCAGGCAATTAAATCCAATAAATTAAAAGAATCTTTTGTTGGTTGACGAATAATCAAACCACGACAGAGACTGTTGAACTCAGTTTTCTTTTCTTTACCATAATCTAAAATAAAAAATCCACTTTTTAATTTAAAGTTGATATCGTTTTCTTTAAACCATAAAAGATCTTGCTCTACTGCTCTTTGTATTATTTGTTCTAAGTAGTTTTTGTTTTTAAATTGATATTCCATTTTTTTCTTTTAAGTAATTCAAATGTCCAATACAGATTTCATCTTCAGATCTAGGAATATATGATTCCCGGTTAGGATCTTTAGTTTTGATAATCATATGGCAAACCTGAGGTGTCCCCAAAGGAACATCCGATACCTCAACCACTTTGTTGTAGACTTGATCTTTATTTTCAAATCCCCAGTCCTTAAAATTTTCAAAAGGACAATCTTTACATGCTCTCATTTTTTCTTTCTATAAAAAATGATTGTTGAAGCACAGAATTTTGCCAATTCATATTCTACTTAAAAATTTCGAATTGTAAACTAAATTATCGTGTTCAACCCATGTTCTCTGTCAAGATATTTATATTCAACCTTAACAGGTTCAAATTCTTGAATATGTTCAAAAACAGTGTTTAGATTAAGAGGAGAACAGGTATAAACATCTAATTGAATTAAAGCGGGATTTCCTTCATCCCACACATGAATAGCAATATGTGATGTTTCGATAATTACTACTCCTGTGATCCCCATATTTCCCGGTTTATCTACATATTTTGAATGTGGTCCACTCACAATCTTCATTCCGATTTTATTTACCAATTCAGTTAACCAACTAATTGTTTGTTCTTCTTTTTTGGGTGGGTTATTAACTTCTGCTCGAATAATTAAATGTTGGTGGACTATCATTTGTACTCCTTTTTAATGTACAAATTCTATATATGTTTTTTTATTTTTTTATTATGAGAGGATTTTTTGGACTAGGCTGCTATATATTTTATGAAAGAATTTAGTAGAATTTGTCCAAAATGCTCAAAGATAGTTTATCATAAAACTAAAAATTCATGTAATTTATGTAAAGATAGACCATGTCGCTCATGCTCTGCATCAGAAATAAATAAAAGACCGGGAATGAGAGATTATTTCATTGAAAGATGGGCAAGTTCAAAAAATACTGGGAAAAATAATCCATTTTACGGCAAAAAACACACAAAAGAATCAAAACAAAAAATGCACAAGGATAGAGATTATTCTGTGTATAGAACAGATGAGTTTAAAAAGAAAATCTCAGATTTGTCTAAAGGTGATAAAAATGGAATGTTTGGAAAAAGTTTTTATGATGTATGGGTTGAAAAATTCGGAGTTGAAGTAGCAGATCTAAAATTAAAAGATTTAAAAATAAAACAATCTATAAATATGTCGGGGTCTAATAATCACATGTATGGAAAACCATCCCCTCAAGGATCTGGAAATGGTTGGAGTGGTTGGTATAAAGGTTGGTTTTTTAGAAGTTTGAGAGAATTATCTTATGTTATTAATTTTATTGAACCAAATAACAAAAAGTGGATCTCCGGTGAAGCTGCAAAAATTAGAATCCCTTATGTAGATTGGAAAGGATTTCAAAGAAATTACACTCCAGATTTTTTGATAGATGATTATCTTATCATAGAAATCAAACCACAAAAACTTCAAAAAACCCCTCAAGTGAGACTTAAAGAATTGGCTGCTATAGAATATTGCAAAAATAATAATATGAAATATGAAATGAAAGATCCAACACCGTTAGATGATGATATAATTAAAAAACTTTATCATGAAGGAACAATTAAATTTACTAAACGTTACGAAAGTTTATTTTTAGAAAAATTTAAGTAAATATATCATGAAATTTAAAACATTTAAATCTTTTGAAGAAGGAACATTAAGAGATTTACTAAAGCCTGTTCCACAATCTCCTAAATGGCACAAGGAAGGAGATGTTTTTAGACATACACAATTAGTGCGAAAAAATATGAATGTAGCCATTTCTTTATTAAAAGACGCTTCTCAAGATCCAAGTTCGGCATTTTCTAATTTAGATATGAATTTAATCGACTCCGACATCAATATGTTAAGATTAGGAGGATGGTTACATGATATCGGAAAACGCTCTGCTACTACAATTGGTGACAAACCTTGGAATCCGGTTGGATTCAATGATTTGTCTCAAAAAATCAATGCTATCGGACATGAAGATGAAGAGCACTTTGAGCCAATGATGCAAAAATTAGGAAAACCATGGCAAGATATACATCAAAAATCTGATCTTTCTGACAAAGATGATTTATGGTATATGATTAGAAATCACATGAGTCTTAACGACCTTTGGAGCAAAAGACTTTGGGTAGATCTCATTGATGAGAATGGGAAGTATAAAAATGAACGTAAAGTAAAACTTTTATTAATATTAGTTTTAATGGATAAAATGGGGAGATTTGGGGACGAAAGTTCACAATTTGGTTTAGCAAATGGATTACAAGCACTACGTAAAATGCAGGACACTGCAGACTTAGTTTTTAAAAATAATCAAAAAAACAATCAAAAAACAAAACAAGAATTTGCAACTCCTCAAGATTTTATTGCTTACTTAAAATCTAAAGGAGTTGACCAAAAAGTTATTGACATTAGTGTTAAAAAGAAATTTGGGTTACAATGATTGATGCTACGAAAATTACTAAATTTAATGCAACTGAAGCAGAACTTGAAGAACATATTATTTTTTGGATTTTAGCTGCAGGGAAAAATGGAGTAACAACAGCAAATTGTTTAGATGCATTACTTACAAATTCTTGCTTGGTTTTTGGTGATTTTCAATGGACTCCATTCGAAATTCTTAAAGAGTTAGATGAACAAGGTATTCTTGAAGAAAAGTTAAAAGAACATGGTATAGGTTGCTATAACTTGAAAGCTGTCTATCTTAGATCTTTGTTGAAAGCTAATTTAGATTTAAAAAAATGTACTTTAGAACAACTCGAAGCAGTTAAGGGAATTGGTCCAAAAACTGCTCGTTGTTTTTTAATTCATACTCGCAAAAACCAACAATATGCAGGACTTGATACACATATCCTTTCTTTTCTTAGAGACAAAGGGATAAATGCTCCAAAAACAACTCCCACTGGGAAAAAGTACAAAGAGTTAGAAAAAATCTTTTTGAAATTCGTTAAAAGATCAAGAAAGACAGTTGCTGAGTTCGATTTGATGATTTGGAATAGATATAGAAAGAAATCAGCTAATATATCGAATTTGAATCCAAGTGTATTGTGATGAACTCGTTCCATAGACATTTACGGTTTGAGCATTACCCAAAACTTTTATTTTAAGGTTCGCAGTATCGCCATAAGCCATATTTATGGTGTGACTGCCACTTACTGATAAACTTCCTCCCGCTGATGTTGTATAAGGATTAAATACCTTTAAAAATTCCTGCGGAGTGCTTCCATTACTCCAATATAATCCTCCATCAAATCTAGTATGATTTGCATTAATCTCAGTTAATGTAATACAATAATCAATTTGATAGGTTCCTGCACAAGTGCATGTAAAAGTTGTTCCATCAAAATTTGCATAAACATCTTCTGCTTCTGAATCAAAAGCTACATTATACCAAGGTCCACTAACTCCTCCTGTAACATCATTAAAAACGGTGTTTCTTTTAGCATATACATATGGAACGTAATTTGAGGTTATTCTCATAAGTTTTGATCTATTGATTAAAGCTCCCGGTAAAACAGGAGTAGCTGATAATGGGGTTTGCCCTAATCCTGAAACTCTAATTGTTCCATCCACTTGTGTATCTTGTATATTAATTTTCCCTTGAATTTTACCATCAATGTGTAAATGATTACATTTGTTACCTCCTACATTTGCTTCTACAATTAAACTTCCAACCATATTTAATCCGCTTAAAAACATACTGTTTACTTCCCCACGGATAGTAATTCCACTTTCAGCCGTTGCTCCAGTACCTTGGTCAACAGCTAATCCATGAGATGAAATATGTGTTGCTTGATTAAAGAGAATTGTTTCATTTACAACAGAAGCTTCAGCGACTCTAACTTTTCGGAAATTAATTGTTCTAATACCTTTTGTTCCAGATGTATTAGCGGCAGTTCCATCTACTTCGATGCATCTACTCCAATAAGATGTATCTGCTCCATAAATTAAAACATTTGTAATTAACATTTCTCCCGGACGATTTGTCGTACTTTGAGCTTCAATATGAACTGCTACTCCAGATGTGTAATTCGTAGCACCATCGTTCGCTTTTACAATAAGAAAGTCCTCTAATCCACCTCCAGTTCCAGCAGAAGGGTCTCCACCTCCAGTAAAATGAAAACAATCTCCATTTGTTTTATGTTTAATCACAGTGCCATATCTTATAGTTGATCCTTGAGATCCTTCTCCTTTTAAATAAATTCCTTGTGGAATTGTTATGGTTCCTCTTATATTGTAAATTCCATTAGGAAATTGAATTGTTTTATTAAAGTTACCACTGCTTGCTGCATAATTAATAGCATTTTGAATATAAGAGGTGGCGTCAGTTTGTGAATCTAATCCAGTTGCTCCAAAGTCTTTGACACTTACTTCTTCTTTTAATTTATCCTCAACAGTTCTACTTATAAAACCTGTTGGATTGTAAATAATATCTCTCGCATTAACCATTCCATCTCCTATTAATTCTTCGAAAGCTAACCCACCTACAACAATTCCACCTGATGCCACTTGAGAAGCAACAGAGGTTTTAGTGTCTATAGCAGTTCCGCTAATTAACACTCCACCTAAAGCTTTGATGTGACTAAAATTTTCAACATCAACAATTGAATTTCCAGATACTTCTATTCCTAATATTGATGTTTTATTTATATTATTATAATATTTAGATATACCTCCAGCGACAATTCCTCCAAACGCGGTTACGTTGATTTGTCCAATAATACGAATCGTAGATTCTCCTGAACAAATTGCCCCTCCATCTATTCCTAGTGGAATAAATCTTATTAAAGATTGTCCACTTATTTCAATATAACCAGTTGACATTACGTTATATTGAAACAAAACCTCCGATTCTCCTCCAACAATTAATCCACCTTGAGTTTCTATAATACTTAATCTTACTTCTCCGCCTACTTCAACCCCTCCATCTGCAATAATATCATATGTTTCAGGATTATTGGGTGTACTGGGATCTCCAGAGCATGAATCATATTCCTGAAAATACTCAATTTGAGCAGGAGAATTATCTTGGAAAAGTTTTAGCCTCAAGGATCTTTTAGCATATTTTTCATAAACAAATAAAGGTGTTCCCGGTTTTAAAGGACGATTTATCGTTATACAAGGAGGATTTGTTTCGTCCCATATCACGGTTTTTCCACCACCATTGACAGTGTCAGAATAATAAAACTGAATATTAGATGGATCTTCCCCTAAAATTTGAGCAAACGATCTCAAAAGAGACGCTGAATTTTTGTCACTAAGATCCGCTTTTGAAGCTTTTAAATCGAATTGAACTGGCCATTTATACTTAAACCAGTTAGAAGGAACTTTAGCCATAAAACTATATATGGTATGCAATCTTTCAAACAATGGTTAATTCAAGAAGATGGATATGTTTATTTTAGACCATCAATAAAAGTTAAATTAGGTGGAGAATTTATTGATATTTCTTTAATTGATTTGCAAACCCAAACATTTTCGAAAGAAACAAGACCCAAAGGAAATTTGAGTATAAAGACAGACTCAGGGTGGATAAATGCAGTTTTAAGAAAAGGGTCTGGTTTATCTTTTTATGATTTTGAATCAATGACAGATTTTCCAAAATATCAAGTTATTAATAATTGGGAAAATAGAGGTTTGATTATTGGAAAAAATAATGAAAGATTCGATAAAAATATCGATACTAATGTTGCGGTGTGAAAAAAAATAACATCATTAAAATGATGTTATTTAAAAAAATTTTTTAATTTTATTTTACAATTATTTTGTGTTTTTTACCCATTCTTTAAAAACTTTATCTACATGTTTTGTTAAATACCCATCGATTGCTCCACAATTAAATTCTTTAATTGTATCCATGAGTTTTTGCACATCGTCTTTTGTATATTTTTTTTCTCCCCATCCAAAAAGTTGCTTTTTATCTTTTGGTTTTGATACTTGCTTTTTCATTTTTAATCCTTATTAGAAATTACACCTAAAGTTTGACCAAGTAAAACAAATGAATCATCTAATGTTTTTCCAGAGACATTGAATGATTTTTCACCCTTTGCTGCAATCAATTTCCAACTTGTAATCTCATGAGGTCCTGCACCAGCATGTTTACTTCGTACTGGAATTTCTCTTACTTGCCATCCTAAGTTAGTAATTCTTAATTTAATTTTCTCCGCGTTCATAACTTTCCTTTCGATTTTTTCGTGTGGGTAATTTACTTTACCTTTTTTCTTCCATAAATTAATGATTGTTTTAAACATTGTTTTAAGCGTAAAAATTAACAATCATACATATGGTATCATGGATGATTTTTTTAGGGCATGGTCGCCTTACATTATAACCCCATTGAATATATGTATTCAATTCGGATTCGGAACTTTATTTTGGCTTAATATAATTTCTTATTACTTAACGAAATTATACCTTAAAATACGAAAATATGTTAGAAAAAATACTTAAATTTAAAAATTGGATTCTAGGATTAGGAACATTAGGAATAATCATTTGGTGGCTAATTAAAATCATTACATGTTTATTTCTTGGAATTTGCCTTTTATAGGAGGATATATGCAAAAGATGTTAATCGCAGTCATGGTGACTGGTTTGTTTATGATGGGAGGAGTTTTTGTAGTTTCATTGGTTGTAAGTCAGCAAAACAAAATTGTCTCGACTCAGCCAACTGAGAACAATATTAATATTCAAGTTGATAGAAATTCTCCAACTATACAAGCACCAGTAATCGTTAATCCCCCAAGACCAAGATGGAATTTTGGTGTGTGGTGGGGAAGACCAAATGTTGATATTAACATACAAAGAAATGTTAATGTTGATAAAAATGTAGATGTTAACAAGAATGTAGATGTTGATAAAAATATTGATAGAGATAGAGACGTTAATAGAGACGTTAATAGAGACGTTGATAGAGATAGAGACATTGATAGAGATAGAAATGTAAATAGAGGCAAATAATACCAAGGAGGGTAAAATGCAAAAGGAGTTGTTTAAACATGGTCCTCTCTATAAAACAAGATTCGATATTGTTCGAGATTTGACACCATTAATTAAAGATGGGGATATTCTTTTTAGATTAGGAGGGGAAAAATTTCTTTTTCTTTCTTTTAGTAAACTTGTTGCCAAAATGACTGAAAGCAAATGGAGTCATGCTTCTATAGCTTTTAATAGAAATAATGAAATTTATGTATTAGAAGTGAATGACAGAGGCACATTAGAATATAAACTTATTGATTGGTTCGACTACTGTACTTCTGGAACATTCGCAATTTATAGAGTTCGAAATTTGACAGAAAAACAAAGAGATTTAGTAAGAAAAGAATGTGAGAATTTCTTACTAGATGATCCTGATTATGATTTTACTTTTAATAATGTAGACAAATTTTATTGCACAGAATCAGTTGTTGAGATATATAAAAGATGTGAAATAGAGATTGTTAAACCAGATTTAATGAAAAACCTTATTTCTCCTTATTATTACAACATAGTAAAACCGATTAATTGGGTTGTAAGCAAATTCACAGATAAGTGTTTGCCAGTAAATGAACCAGTCTATGTTGTAGGAAATGAAAAGAAAGGAATTTTATCATCTAATAAATTACAATGTATTTATGATTACTCATAAATACATTTATGACAAATAAAGATGAATTAAGATACTTGTATGACAAAGCGGTTCTTTATGAAATTTCTCAAAAATTTGATATTTGTTCATTAGGATGGACGCAAGTCTCTTCATCTCAATGGAAAGCTAGTGTTGTTATAGACCCAAATTTATTTGAGTTCTATATTACTTGTGTAAACACAGATAACATTATATTAGAAGTAATAAAAAATAAGGACAGAATCGTTTATTCATCTTCATCGATAAATGACGATTTTGTCCTTACTTTATTTAAAGAAATATCAAATCCCACAAAAGATTTGCAAGATTTATTAAACATGTTTAATGGAATAGGATGCAATTCCTTTGTGCTACCAGCCCAAGTAGGAGTTGTAGGTTCAGGAGCAGGCAAAATTAATTACAACGTGTCCGTTGTTGCTAAAGTTGGAATAATAGGTGGTGGAGAAATAGAAATTTCAATTTCTAAAGCAGTTTCTCCATATTCTCTCACGATAGTATATGAAGCTATTGACGCAGAAGATTTGATACAAAATCCACAACCATGGACTGGAAACGTTACAGATATTAATGAAGTTAGTGATATCAATAATCATGACGGAGATTCTTCTTATCTTGAATTACTTAAAATTCCATACGCTGTTGGGGTTGGTGATTATGGGAGAAATTATCTTCTTGTAGGATTCGATACGTCGGGGATTACCGGATTGTCAGACAACGTTCGAATAAAAGTTGATATCGCCCATAAATGGATAGCTTGGGCAGAAGATGTCCAAGATTTCTATGCTCAAGCTATTCCTGATTTTAGTCCGTCTGTGGGCTTGGTAACATCAATTTACGGGAACGTGGCAGATATAACTGAAATAGGGATAACACCATTATTTAACCCTCCTAG